>CZCA01000615.1_pt1 | contig 260391 bp, 212 predicted proteins | sample 591981 | NCBI WGS metagenome assembly CZCA01 (sample SAMEA3556810, study PRJEB10932) | anaerobic digester metagenome | reverse complement strand
AGATCTAGTACGGTCTCGTGGGCTCGGAGATGTGTATAAGAGACAGGGGTAAGGCAATATACATAGGTATAATATGTGCATTATTAATTATGATAAATATATTCATGTTTAATGTTATTTCCAACATCACTGTTTATCATTGCTTAATTGTTAATGTTGTGATAATTTCCTTATCACTGCTTTGGATGCCTTTTACAGTTAAATTTAAGAAATTAGATGTAATTACGAAAAAAGATAATACAAAATAGTCATATGTATTTTATAATACAGGAGGGTTCCAATTGGATAATATTGATAATATAGATATTACAAAAACTGAAAATGAATATGGTGCGGATGAAATACAGGTACTAGAAGGGTTGGAAGCAGTTAGAAAACGCCCAGGTATGTACATAGGTTCTACTGGACCTTCTGGTTTACATCATTTGGTGTACGAAATAGTAGATAACTCAATAGATGAGGCACTAGCAGGATATTGTTCAAAAATTGATGTATCAATACTGCCTGGCAATATTATTAAGGTCAGAGATGACGGCAGAGGTATACCAGTAGGAATAAACACAAAAATGGGTATGTCTGCTGTAACAGTTGTATTTACTGTACTTCACGCTGGCGGTAAATTTGGCGGCGGTGGCTATAAGGTATCTGGTGGTTTGCATGGTGTTGGTGCTTCTGTAGTTAATGCTTTGTCAGAATGGCTGGAAGTAAAGGTTTGTGACGGAGAAAATGTATATTTTCAAAGATATGAACGTGGAAATATTGTTACAGATCTAGAGATGATTGGACAAAGCACCATAAAGGGAACTGAGGTTCAATTTAAGGCTGATACTGAAATATTTAAGGAAACAGATGCTTATACCTTTGAAATATTAGAGAAAAGACTAAGAGAGCAAGCTTTTTTAAACGCCGGTGTCCATATAGAACTAAGGGATGAGCGTGAAGAGGAAATTGTTCAGCGTAATTTCTGTTATGAGGGTGGTATTTCTAGCTTTGTAGAGTATATTCACAAGAAAAAGGCGTTGGATCTTGTTCATCCTGAGGTTATTCATTTTAGCTCCACTGCACCTGATGATTCTGCTTCTGTTGAAGTTGCTATGCAGTACAATGAAAGCTACAACGAAAGCTTATTATCATTTGCTAATAATATTCATACTGTTGATGGAGGTACTCACGAGGAAGGCTTTAAACGTGGACTTACCAGAGTAATGAACGATTATGCTAGAAAGTTTAATATATTAAAGGACAATGATAAAAGCTTAACAGGAGAAGATTTGCGTGAGGGCTTGACTGCTATTATTAGCGTAAAGCTAAAAGAAGCACAATTTGAAGGACAAACAAAAACAAAGCTTGGCAACACTGAAATAAGAACAATGGTAGATAAACTAGTCAGTGAAAAATTTAAGCTGTTTTTAGAGGAAAATCCCGCTACGGCAAAGGCTATTTTTGAAAAAGCATTGGCGGCGTCCAGAGCCAGAGAGGCAGCCAGAAAGGCGAAGGATTTAGTTCGCCGTAAATCAGCCATGGAATCTGCTGCATTACCTGGAAAGCTGGCAGACTGTCAGTCCAGAAATTCTGATGAAACAGAAATATATATCGTAGAGGGTGACTCTGCTGGTGGTTCTGCTAAGGGTGGACGTGACAGACGTTTTCAAGCAATATTGCCATTATGGGGTAAAATGTTGAATGTTGAGAAGGCAAGACTGGACAGAGTTTATGGAAATGATAAGCTGATGCCTGTTATTACAGCCCTAGGCAGCGGTATTGGTGATGAGTTTGACCTAACTAAGCTACGTTATGGCAAGGTTATTATTATGGCGGATGCCGACGTTGATGGTTCTCATATCAGAACCTTATTATTGACATTTTTCTTTAGATTTATGAGACCCTTGGTAGAGGAAGGTCATGTATATATTGCACAACCACCACTATATAGAATCACAAAAGGCAAGGAACATTCATATGCTTATAGTGACGCTGAACGTGACGAAATGTTAAGTAAGATAGATGGAAAAACTGATATTCAGCGATATAAAGGTCTAGGTGAGATGGACTCTGAACAGCTGTGGGAAACAACAATGAATCCAGAAAGCAGAATAATGCTTAGGGTAGATTTAAATGATGCACAGGAGGCAGATGAAACCTTTACTATCCTAATGGGTGATAAGGTTGAGCCTAGACGAGAATTCATTGAACAAAATGCAAAATATGTACAAAATCTTGATATTTAATATATTTTACAATAATTATTATGTGTGGTGATATTATTTGAATAATGGTAAAAATGATGAGGTCGAAAAGATATTATCTGAAATTAGGGAAATTACTTCTTCTGATGCAACAGAAGAAGCAGATACTAACATTCCAAAAAATAATGTTGAAAACTTTTTGGAAAACAAAAAAGAGGAAACCATTCAAGCTTGTGAAAAGGATGATAAAACCAAGGAAAATGAACCCAGCAAGCTTTTACAGGATTTAACCTATTCTTTAACGGAAGCTGAAGCATATACCTGCTTAAAAAATTCTGGTTTAATAAAGACAACAGGGGTTAGAGCTATTTTATACACTATTCTTATGGTTATTGCTGCAACAGGATTTTTTATATCATATTTTGTTAGAAATGATGTTAACTGGTTTATTTTTGGTATTGTAGCGTTGGCTGTTATTGCTGTTATTTGGGTGTTTCCAACAATACATTTAAAAAAATTAGCAAAAGTAAACTCTAGTGGACAAATTATTAAAGCTAAAATTTTTACAAATAGAATTGAAATAAGCGGCGAAAAAAACAATTGGAAAATATATTTAGATGAAACTAATGAGTTCAAAATATTTGATAATATATTACTTTTTAGAACCGCTAAAAATAAACAAATTTTTGTTATTCCAAAAAGAGTTATAGATAAAGAAAGCTATGACCATATAATAGAAGTTCTGAAAAATGGTACCGTTGAATACTAAAAAGGTGATAATGTGATAACTAAAACTAAAATTGTGGCACGATATGCTGAAACCGATAAAATGGGTATAGTACATCATTCAGTTTATCCAATATGGTATGAGGTAGGAAGAACAGATTTTATTAAAAGGTTTGGTACAAATTATTCTACATTAGAAGAAGCGGGTATGATGATGCCACTTATTAATTTAACCTGTCATTATGGATTACCAGCAAAATATGAGGATGAATTAATAGTAGAAACTAAGCTGTTAAAGTTAAGCTGTGGAAAAATAACCTTTGGTTATTCAGTGTATAAACAACCAGCTAATATCTTGATTGGCAGTGGTACTACAGAACATGGTTTTGTGGACAGTAATACATTTAAGCCTATAAATATTAAAAAGTTTATGCCAAAGCTTTTTAATGAGTTAAAGGATAGTATAGAATAGTAAATTATGATGAATATATTTAACGAATTTAGAAGAAGGTGTCTTTCCATTGGATATTAACGATTTAAACGTTCACCCCAATAGAATTATTGATGTAGACATAAAAAATGAAATGAGAAAATCTTTCTTAGATTATTCTATGTCAGTAATAGTTTCCAGAGCATTACCTGATGTGCGTGACGGCTTAAAACCAGTACACAGACGTATTTTATATACCATGTATGAAAAGGGCTTAGGTCCAGATAAAGCATACAGAAAATGTGCCGATACGGTTGGTGCAGTGCTTGGTAGCTACCATCCACATGGTGATAGCTCGGTTTACGATGCTTTGGTACGTTTAGCACAGGATTTCTCTATGAGATATATGTTAGTAGATGGACACGGTAACTTTGGTTCTGTAGATGGTGACCCTCCTGCTGCTTATCGTTATACTGAAGCTAAAATGAGTAAAATGGCTGTTGAAATGTTAACAGATATTGATAAAGAAACTGTTGACTATATGCCAAACTTTGATGACCGTTTAAAAGAACCTGTTGTTCTGCCATCACGCTTTCCAAACCTGTTGGTTAATGGCTCATCAGGTATAGCTGTTGGTATGGCAACCAACATACCACCACATAATTTAGGTGAAGTTGTAGATGCTATGTGCTGTTTAATAGACAACCCAGATGCAGAGCTGCCACAGCTTATGGAACATATACAGGGTCCAGATTTTCCAACCAGTGCATTAATAATGGGCAGATCTGGCATACGTGCAGCTTACGCTACAGGCAGAGGAAAAATAACTGTACGTGCCAGAGCAGAAATAGTAGAGGCTAAAAATGGACGTTTTAAAATAATAGTAACTGAACTGCCTTATCAGGTTAATAAGGCAAGGTTGGTTGAAAGTATAGCAGACCTTGCCAAGGACAAGCGTATAGAGGGCATATCTAATGTAGAGGATCACTCTGACCGTGAAGGTATGCATATGGAAATAGATATTAAACGTGATGCATCACCACAGGTTGTACTAAATCAGCTGTATTCATATTCACAAATGCAGGTTACCTTTGGTGTAATTATGCTATGTATCGTTAATGGTGAACCAAAAATATTAACACTGAAACAAATGCTTCAGCATTATGTTGACTTTCAGGTGGATGTTGTAACACGCAGAACTGTTTTTGATTTACGAAAAGCAGAGGAACGTGCACATATTTTAGAGGGCTTAAAAATTGCCATTGACTTTATTGATGAGGTTATAGCAATAATCAGAGCATCAAAGGACCAAGCATCAGCCAGAGCTAAGCTGTCAGAGCGTTTTGGGTTAGATGATATTCAAACACAGGCTATTGTTCAAATGCGTTTAGGCCAGTTAACAGGTATGGAACGTGGTAAGATTGAGGCAGAATTAAACGCACTGGAATCTAAAATTGCTGACTATAAGGAAATTTTAGGAAGTCATGAAAGATTGCTTAATATAGTAAAAGAGGAAGCCATAGATGTACGCAATCGTTATGCAGACCCACGTAGAACAGAGATTATGACTGTTAGTGGTGAGGTAGACATAGAGGACCTTATACCACAAGAGGAATGTGTACTGACTATTACAAACTTTGGTTATGTAAAACGTTTAGGAGTAGACACATATCATACACAACGTAGAGGTGGCAGAGGTGTTTCTGGTATGACACGACGTGAGGAAGATGTTGCCAGCGATATGTTTGTTATTAACAGCCATGACTATGTTTTGTTCTTTACAAATTTAGGTAGGGTATATAGATTAAAATGCTACGAAATACCACAGGGCAGCCGTACGTCTAAGGGTATGAACATAGCCAACCTGCTGCCTATTAGCAGTGATGAAAAGGTTACATCTATGATTAGAGTGCCTGAGTTTGATGAAGAAAAATATTTGATTATGGTTACTAAGCATGGTTTAGTAAAAAGAATACAGCTGAATGCCTATAACACAACCAGAAAAGGTGGTATTATAGCTTTAGAGCTTAATGACGGTGACGAATTAACATGGGTTAGAATGACAGATGGTGACAGTCAGGTTATTGTTGCCACGGAAAAGGGTATGGCTATTCGTTTTAGGGAAACTGACGTGCGACCTATGGGCAGAGGTGCCAGAGGTGTAAAGGCTTTAACCTTAAAGGATGGTGATACAGTAATTGGTATGTCTACTGTTAGAGATGACGGTTTAGTATTAACTGTATCAGAAACAGGTTATGGCAGATTGTCAAATGTCAGCGACTATCGTCTACAAACCAGAGGTGGTAAGGGTCTTACAAACTATCATGTTGAAAAATACGGTGATGTAGCAGCTATCAAGGTTGTAGACTTGGATGATGATATTATCATTATTTCATCAGATGGTATTATTATTAGAATACAGGCTAGCTCTGTTAGAATATGTTCACGTCCTAGTAAGGGTGTTACCGTTATGAAGGTAAAGGGTGACAGTAAGGTTGTTACTATAGCCCGAGCACCCCATGAGGATGATGAGGAAACTGATGAGCTAGAGCCTAGTGTCGGTGAAGATGAAAGCTCTGATGATATAGCGGAGAATGATTCACAGGATAACCTAAACGAAGGGGAAGCTGTAGAAAAGTCAAAAGAATAATATTTTAAAATGTGTACAAGATTGACGTAATGAATTCTTGTACACATTTGCTTGTATGTTAAAAAATAGGTTTGTTAAACTTATTTTTATACTTTATATTAGTATATTTGGAGGTTACATATGAAAAAAATAAAAACACTCATATGTAATTATTCATATGTTTTACTCTTAGGCATTATTGCGGCGGGTATAGGTGTTATTACAGGCACTTTGGATGCATTATTTGGAAGGGTACTGTTATGGATTACATCATTTAGAGAAAATAATGCAGTATTTTTAATACCATTTTTAGCATTAGCAGGGGCTTGTATTATTTATTTTTATAACAGATTTGGTAAAAATAGCATAAATGGTATGTCCTTAATTTTTAAGGCTGGTCATGGTGATTCAGAAAAAATACCTTTACGTTTAATTCCATTTGTAATGTTAAGCACATGGATAACACATTTATTTGGTGGCAGTGCAGGTCGTGAGGGTGTAGCTGTACAAATAGGTGCTGTGGTTGGTCATAGGGTTGGGGGTATGATACCTGTTAACAATGCACCTCGTATATTATTAATTGCCGGTATGGCAGCTGGTTTTGGTGGATTATTTCAAACACCAATAGCGGCAGTTTTTTTTGCACTGGAGGTATTATCAGCTGGAAAATTATTATATGATGCTCTTTTACCAGCCTTAGTTGCTTCATATATATCCGCTCTGACAGCTGGGTTTTTAGGTTTAAAAAAATTTTCTATTATATTGACAGATAATGTAGAGCTTACCTGGCTGTTAATAATTCAAATTGTTATTATGGCAATAATATTTGGTATAATAGGTGGATTGTTTGCACATATTCTTCATAGGCTAAAAGACAAATTTGCTAAATGGTTTGTAAATCCTATAAAACGTATTGTTATATTTGGTATTATTATAAGCGTTTGTTCACTTATTTGCTACATGGGCAGGTACTCTGGTTTAGGTACAAATTTAATAGCTGATAGCTTTAATGGCAATGTTTATTCATATGACTGGTTATTAAAATTTGCATTCACTATTGTAACGTTGGCGTGTGGCTTTCAGGGGGGTGAGGTAACTCCTTTATTTGCTATAGGTGCAACGTTAGGTGTGGTAATATCATCATTACTGGGTTTTCCAGTATTGTTAGGAGCAGCATTAGGCTATGCTGCTGTGTTTGGCAGTGCTTCTAATACATTGCTTGCACCTATTTTTATAGGTGCTGAGATATTTGGATTCAGATATATTCCATTATTTTTCATTGTTTGTACCATCGCATATGTATTTAACGGCAACAAGTCAATTTATGGATTGCAAAAGAAAAAAGCCTTGTGACAATATTCAGATGATTGTCTTAAATTAAATGATTACCATATAAAAAGCTTTAAAAAAACAAGCTACCAACATACTCCGTATAGTATGTTGGTAGCTTGTTTAAATTTTACATGTCTGATGCTTTTAAAAGCTGAAAAATTGAAAAAGCTTAGCCTTTATTTTTTAAGTAAGCTCAGTAATTTTGTTATGACTAAAAATAAGTGTAATTTATTTACCAGCCAAATGCTGTTGCATGGCAACAACATCGTACATATTTATTTTTTTATCACCATTTATATCAGCCATTTTTAATTGATCGTTATTAAAGACTACTGCTCGTACTAAGTAACGTTGTATTACAACAATATCCTTTGTATTAAAGACCTTATCGCTGTTTACATCACCTACTAACAGTGATGATTTGTTACTTTCGGTTGTGCCTATGCCGTTAGTAACCTTTAATGTATAAACACCCCAGTCCTGTAATGTGGAGGATTGTATAGTATATGTTGCTCCGTTAGCACCAGCAATGATTTTGCCGTCCTTATACCATTGATAGGTTAAATTACGGTCATTATTATGATGTACAAGGGATGTAATTTTAACATAGGTATTAGGAAATAGGGATGAATATGCAGGAGAAATAGTAACAGATGGTTTATCAGCTACTGTTACGTTAATAGTATTTGTCTTTATTGTATCAGCTTGATTAGAAACTTCTAAATAGTATGAACCTGTGTCAGAAACAGCACAGGAGGATATTGAATAATTCTTATTAACAGCATCATTTATAGCCTTACCATTTTTGTACCATTGATATGTAACATCATCATCACCACGTGATGTAATCTTAGAGGATAGATTAAGCTGATTGCCAGCAGAGGTCTTACCATCCGATAGGCTTAAGGAATATATTTCACCCGCAGGAAGAGTAATGTATTTAAATTTTGCAAAAACATTAACCTTCATAACAATATCTGTATTTTGTTTTGTTTTTATGTTAAATGAATAGGATACTATATTATCAAGGTAATATTTAGATACATCTTTTATTTTGATGGTGTTATTTGTTGCATTATAAGTATAAGCATCTGACTTTTCAGGAGCTACGACTTTACCATTTTCATTTTTAATAGGATTTTTAAAAGTATATGTCTTATTAGAGTTATCTAATGTATTGTCTAGTATTTTTATATCTTCCCCATTATTTACATAATATGATTGGTAGTTTGCAAAGTCCTTGTCACCCTCTGCCCAACGGTCGCCTGTATATGATAAATTTGGCAGACTATTTATAAATGAATAGTCTGCTACATTATTGCTGCCCCAGCCTAGAGATGTTAGGTTAGGTAATTGCTTTAAAGGCGAAAGGTCGGAAATTTTGTTACCATAAACAGTTAAAGATGTTAACTTTGCTTTGTGCTTTAGGACAAAATTTACGTTTGTAATATCACATTGACCTAATATTAGCCGCTCTAGGTTGACTAAATTATCTAACATGGACACATATTCATCTTTTACACCACTATAGGCAAAAATTAGTGTTTTCAAATTTGTTAGTGAGCTTACAGCTGCCATATATGTGCTTTTATTGCTGTCATTTATAACAACCTTCTCTAAATCTAGATATATTAATGATTTTTTATTTTTAATGGGGGTTAGGTCCTTAACATTTCCAGTCCCCTCCATATATAAATATTGTAGTTTATTTAGAGAGGATAACGGAGAAATAGTTGTTATGCTCTCACAACGAGATATATCAAGATTGGTTAATGAGGTTAGATTTTTTATAGCTGAAATATCTGTCAGTTTATTACAGCTATTAACATCCAAAGAGGTCAATTTAGAGCATGATGCAATATTTTTTAAAGTTGTTATTGAAGTATATTTCATACTAAGTGTTTTAATATTTGTTAGGTATTCAGCGCCTGTTAAATTTGAAATTTTCTTATAATCATATGTTTCATTAGAAATATATACATAAAAAGACGTAATAGAAGCCATTTGTCCCCTTGTAATGCTTGCAGATAAATTAGACACCCCTAATTTGCGATTTAATGCCGCTTTGAAGTTAACATCTGGAATGTTTACAACGGTGCTGTCAGCCGCAAATACTGTTGCACTATTTAAAATTCCACAGGATAAGACTGTACATAAGCATAAAATAAATGCCAATGACTTTTTGATTGTTCTTTTCATAAAACCCTCCTAAAAATAAAGATTAAAACAACACGTACTCAATAAGCAAATATATTCATGTTGAATATTTATTGCTTATTGTATTTTTTAGGTTCTGTGTCGTATACATTATTACCCTTACAGTCAATGACGACTATACAGGGAAAATCCTCTACATCATAACGTCTGATAGCTTCTGTACCTAAATCCTCGTAGCATAGTATTTCTTCACTTTTTATACTTTTGGCAATTAATGCCGCCGCACCGCCAATAGCTGCAAAGTAAACACCATGGTTATTAACAATGCTGTCAATAACCTCCTGATTTCTAGCGCCCTTACCTATCATCCCTTTTAAGCCCATGTTCATTAGAGTAGGGGCATATTTGTCCATACGGTAGCTAGAGGTAGGACCAGCTGGACCTACTGCGTATCCTGGTTTAGCCGGTGCTGGTCCTACATAATATATAACCTCGCCCTTTATATTAACAGGGAGGGGTTCACCCTTTTGTGCTAACTCGTATAATCGTTTATGAGCAGCATCCCTCCCTGTTATAATACTGCCTGTCAGCATAACACTTTCACCAGCAGTTAAAGCTTCTATGTCTTCTTCTTTTATTGGTAAAGTAATTTTCTTCACAATATCCCCTCCTTATATTGTAGCACTTTTATGACGTGCAGCGTGACAGCAAATGTTAACCGCTACAGGCATACCAGCAATATGTGTAGGATATGTTTCTATATTTACACCTATGGCAGTGGTATTACCACCTAAGCCAGCAGGTCCAAAGCCCATTTTATTTATTTCTGTTAACAGGTGCTTTTCCATATCAGCGTATCGGCTGTCGGGATTTTCTGTATTAATGGCACGCAGGGTTGCCTTTTTTGCCAGCTGTGCTGCTTTATCAAATGTACCACCAATGCCTACCCCTACAACCATAGGAGGACATGGGTTAGGTCCTGCTTTTTTAACAGTTTCTAAAACAAAGTCTATAACGCCCTTAGCACCATATGAGGGTGTAAGCATCCTAATAGCAGACATATTTTCGCTGCCAAAGCCCTTTCCCCCAACTAAAAAGCTTATTTTATCACCAGAAACTATTTCGGTATGTATAACGGCAGGTGTATTATCCTTTGTGTTAATTCTATCAAAAACAGGGTCAGCTACAACTGATTTTCTTAAATATCCCTCATCGTATGCTTCACGAACTCCTTGTTCAACTGCTTGATGAAAGCTGCCGTTTTCAACCACAACCCTGTCACCGTATTCAACAAATAGCACAGCCATGCCTGTATCCTGACAAATGGGTATTTGCTCATCCTTAGCAATTTTATTATTTTCTAATAATTGAGAAAGTACATTTTTACCAACTGGCGAGCATTCTGTTTCACAGGCACTCTTTAATGCTTGATTAATATCATCACCAATATAGTAGTTACAATCCATAAACAGTTTTTTAACTGTTTTTGTTATTTCTTTGGCGGTTATTTTTCGTATATCCATTGTTTTGGGTTTCCCCGTCACCTCTTTGTAGTGTGTTAATATATTAAAGTTGTCTTTATATTATAAGATATAGAAAAGATATAGAAAAAACTTTTTCAAGAAGTTTCCACATTATTAATATAAATGTTGATAACTTTAACAAAAAATTGTGGCTGCCAAAAAGCAACCACAATTTTTTTTAGAATATATCATGTAAAACCCAGTCATAGTTTATCATATCTATTGTTGTACCACAATAATCACATTTAGCTTTTTCACCAACATCAATAGACGCCATACAGTTTGGACATTCTACATTGATAACACCACAGTAGGAATTGGTTTGTACCCCATCCTTTCTGGCAAAGGTAGCGGTTATTTTTTGCTTTGACTCCTTGCCGGTGTTAAAATTAAATACAGATAATTTTACTTCAACGGTGACATATTGTATTCCATCACCCTCAAAATATTGACGCATACCTATGGTGTTTACAGAGAAAGTAATGTTATCATGCAACAGACCACATATATCATATTTATCATCCTGTAGCTTGTTATACATATGTTCTGTGCAAAAAGGTTTTACTTGTAATAAATTATTATTAAGCTTTGCATATTTTACCTTCTTAATTAATCTATCACTGCGTTGTGACATACCATCCAAGCTAAATAATGAATCCTTGGCTACCAAGGCTGATATGTTTTCCTTCATTTTTTTGCTTTTCATGAATATAGTTGTAAAATATGCACATATTGGTATTGCAGGAATAAACGTCATCCACCATGCTCCAAAGAACATTAACAAAAATGCAGGTATAATAATTATAAGCGGCAGCATAGCCTTTGCTTTGCTGGTATTGTTTCTTTCTACGCTTGTGTTGTCATATGCTAAGCTCCAGTCGTAATCTCCAACATTATATATTGTAGAACAATATGGACAGCTTAGCTTATCCCCATTAATCTGTAAGGGATTACCACAGTTTTTACATATGTAATTCTCTTTTTCAGAGTCTGTATGAGTAACTGATTTTACAAATATAAATGTAATAGACCTGTGGTCGTTTTTGTATGTAGCTTTAGTTATTCTATTACCATTGCTGTCAACATAGTAATCATCACCATAATAGGATGCCAGCATTTGGACAGCCTTGTTTTTACCCTCTTCCATATAAAAGCCTGTGGCAACTGTTAATGAAGGTTCATCTGAAGGTGCTGTACCGTCCTCTACAGGCGTTGGCTTTATCTCTATTATTCTGCGAATACCCTTAGCATTAAGCTGATTAATCTCGTTTTTTAAGCTTTCATAATAGTTGGAGGATAACCAATTTTTAGCTATTGAGGGTTCAGCCTTTTCATAGGCTTCTATGATTTTATAAAAAACTTGTTTTGTAATGTCTGTCGTTATAGAATTATTATCCTGAGAAAAGTTACTTTTTATTTTTCTCATAAGAACAGCATATATAATTACAAATATAGCATAGGCAGCTACTATAATTAACATAGCAATATTAAAGTACGTCATTATTTTATTCTCCTTAAATTTAAGACCTAAATTTAGCAGCCAATATGTCTATTGACTGCTAAAATAGTCATTTATTATTATACAATATCGCTCTCGTTAAAAATATCACCGCATTGAGGACAGAACTTAGGAGGATTTGCAGGGTCTGATGGTTCCCAACCGCATTTATCACACTTATATTTTTTTATTGGATTTGGTTTTTTAGTGCCACAGTTGCTACAGAACATTCCTTGGTCAATTTTTGTACCGCATTGTGGACAATCCCATACCAAAGAACTGATATCTGCTTTTTCCTGATTACCCATGGTATCTGGTTTTTTAGCACCACAGCCCATACAGAAGTTGCCTGTGTTATCTGTACCGCAGGCACATTTCCAGGTGTTATCCGGTGTAGGTGGTTCTGGCTTTTTAGCACCGCAGCTACCGCAGAAGGTACCCTGCACGCCTTTTTGACCACAGGCACAATCCCAACCACCCTGTGGCTGATTTGGTGTTGTTGGTACGCCACCACCGTTATTCATAGGGTTAACACCACCACCTTGGTTATTACCAAAAATGCCGTTGCCACCCATCATATTGCCCATCATTGCCATACCCATCATGTTCATAGCAGAGTTCATACCAGCACCCTCAGAGCTTCCGCCCTTAGCAGCACCAGCGGCAACGCCTTTCATCATCTCTACCTGTCCCATAGATTTGCCACCTTGGGCATAAGCATTATCCATGTAACGGGAGGTCTGCTGTACCTCTGACCTTGTTTTCTTGTAGTCCTCGTACAAGCTGTCTTCAATAGCCTTAACAGATTGAATAGTAAAGCTTTCTATTGAAATACCTATTGTGTTAACAATATCGTCGTATAATGATTGGTTAAGCTTTTCTTTTAGCTGAGCTGTGCCTGCTGCTGCTAACATTTCTATTGTAATATAGTCAGCTGACATAGATTGAATGTTAATGCCCAGACTTTCCATTATTTTGCTTTTTATTTCGCCAACCCAGTTATTGTCTTCGTCATATCTGTACTCACTTACAATGTTACCAGCTGCTTTGTATAGAAGAATAGGGTCGGAAACTATCATTCTATATATACCACGACAACCAATATTAACAGGTGAGCTACCCAAATATTGTCTTTGTGCACCTAAAATTGGTGCTTCATATGATATCGGGGAAGCAGTACCCCACATTTGGTTAGCCAACGGACGAATATTAATAAAATATACCCTTTGGTCTTTACCTGTGTCACCACCAAATGTAAATCTTTTGCCAAAGTTTTTAAAGCTGGCAACTACATTTTGACCAAACTTACCATAAAACAGTGATGGTTCAGAGGTCTTGTCTACAATATATGTACCTGTTTCCATTGTAAAATCTACTATTGCACCGTCTTCAACCAAAATCATACCTTGACCTTCATTAACAGCAATGTGGCTGCCGTTGCTAATAATGTTGTCGCTGTTGTTGTTGGTAGAGCCGTACTTTGAAGCAGATTTGTTGTTGCCATTTCGTGGAGTACCCTTACGAATAAGCACATTGTCAGGTAGTGCGTCACAGTAGAAATATTCTAATACCTGATCAGCTAATACTGACTTAGCAGCTCCCACTGCCATTTTAATTAATCCCATTTTGATTACCGCCTTTCAATTACCCTTGTTTAATCTTGTTTTATATTGTTAAATTCCCAAGTCTTTTTAAAGTCAACCACTACGGCAGTGCCACAGTATTGACAAAATTTATCACCCATATTGGTAATAGGTGCACCGCAGGATGGACAAGTTGCGTGTGCGGTGTGAGAATAGTCAAAGTTACTGTCAGATAGCCAATAAACCCACTCAGTGGTTATCCTGTCCTGATACTTTTTTCTCTCAATATTAGACTGGTTGGTGTTGTCAAAGTTTTCCTTAGATATAATGTATGATAAAGAGGATTGAAACATTATGTTAGCCTTTGTGCTGTCCTTTATGTATCTGTGAATTGCACATTTATGAATAGCTATTTGTTCAAAGCTTACTTTAATATGAGCTTCGGCATTGTCCTGTACTGCACTTAAAACAAATGCCTTTACCTTTTCACACTCATTAGCAACACTGTTAGTATCCCCTGTTTCTATTGCGTTTAACACCTTTAATATTTTAGCCTCGTTCATAGATTTTAACTGTTCTATGCTAAGCTCAGGAAAGTCACGAGCAATACGTGGTAAAGCACCTGGTTCTGTACTGCTGATAGAGCGAGGTGTTGCCTCTAATTCTAAATCACTCTTCTGTATGCCTTCTATTAAATTATCTGTATCAAATAATGCTCTGGAGGCACGTTTGACCTTGTTGCTTATATTTTTATAAACACAATATCCGCCAATACCAATACCAGCTATTACCACTAAAAATATTATACTGCCTATTAATGTTTCCACCTACGTTACCTGCCTAATTGAAATGATTTATACATTTTATTACTGTTATATGAGCTTTTGTACACATTAAGTAATATTTTACCATTATTTATTTACAATTACAAGTATATAAATAAGTGATTTTAAATATGTCTTTTCAGTTGGAATAATATATGCTTACATAATCAGCTAATATCTGTTAAATAAACAGACACCACCTAACACCATATTTATCAATAAAATCTGTCATTAAAGGCTTTTAAATAAAGCTGTACGGCTTCATTGCTGTTTTTTACATAAATTTGCATTAAGGCTCTTTTCATAACATATCTCCTTTAATGGTATAAAAATATCTCACAGACATAAAAATGGCAGCTGTGAGATATTTAATTTATTATATTATTTGGATAAACGCACTGCTGCAAGCAGGAATAATCAGCTTGCCATCACGAATTTTTGTGTCCATAAGTGGTGTTCCTGTGGAGTATCCCGGTGGTATATCCATAACAATTTCATTATCACCTTTATTAAATGCACAGAACAAAGCAGAACAATCGCCAAAGCGAACATATGATAGTAAATTACCATTAGAAAAAGCGTCTGATATTTCACCATCCTTTAGGGCATTACAGCTCTTTCTGATTTTTCCTAATTCCTTGTGCCATTGTACTAGCTCCTTGTTTTCCCTGCCCCATGGATAACAGGCACGATTAAATGGATCCTTATAGCCCTGCATACCAGCCTCATCGCCATAGTAAACACAAGGAAAACCAGGTAAGGTATATAAAATACCTGTGGCAATCTTCATTAGCCTTATGCCATGCTCATATTGTTCAGGTGACAGGTAATGACTAGCCTGCCATGCCCTGTCACGGTCATATAATGGCTCTCCTGCCATTACTGTTATAGCACGTTCTGTATCGTGTGTACTTAGCGAGTTCATAAGAATGTTCAAAACTGGTTTTGGGTAGTTTTCCACAACAGTCATTATTCTGTCCATGACATCACAGCCGTCAGCACCACGTAAAAAATCTAGTATAGCGGCTCTAAATGGATAGTTCATAACACTGTCCAGCTGGTCACCTAGTAAAAATTTGCGTCTGCCGCCGTAGCTTTCCTTGTTAGAAGCATCCTCCCAAACCTCACCAATAACAATACCCTCTGGGTTTTCTGCTTTTACAGCTTTTCTAATGTTTTCTAAAAAACCATCAGGCAGCTCGTCGGCAACGTCTAAACGCCAACCGCTGTTACCACATTTTTGCCATTTTCGTACAATGCCATTTTCTCCATTAATATATTCATTAAAGCTAGGGTCTAGCTCGTTAACCTCTGGTAGTGTGTAAAATCCCCACCAAGAATTATAGCTGTTTGGCCATTGGTTAAAATGGTACCATTTGAAATATGGTGATTCCGTTGAATTGTAAGCGCCAACTGTGTCGAAACGTCCCAGCCTGTTAAAATATATGCTGTCGCTGCCTGTATGGCTAAATACGCCATCGTTTATTACATACATACCACGTTTTTTTGCCTCGTCACATAGAGCTTTAAAATCCTCCTCACTGCCCAATAGGGGATCTACGGCGCTGTAATCTCCTGTGTCATAGCGATGATTAGAAAAAGCCATTGATATAGGGTTTAGGTATATTATAGTAACACCTAAATCCTCCAAATAATCCAGCTTTTCGGTGATACCCTGTAGGTCACCCATAAAGAAATCTGAATTTGTTATTTCACCATGTTCGTTAGGCTGCCAAGTCGGTGTTTCGTACCAATCCTCATGAATATATCTGTAATCAGGTATATTTTCCTTTTTATTGCCAGAATAATTAAATCTATCTGGAAAAATCTGATACATAACCCCACCCTGTGGCCATGAAGGGGTCTTAAACCCCTTTTTATAGCTGGTGGTCTGCCATGCTCTGCCAGCACTAGGAGCAATAGCACTTTTTTCTCTTGGGTTAGTTGGAACAATATACTTTATACCTTCGTTGGTTTGCAGCCTAAAGCCGTTCCAATACAGACCAACCTTATCTACTTGATAATGACATTCCCACAGCTCCTTGTCATTGCCAAATTCTCCGCTCCAAAACATATGAAAATATGACCAGCTAGAGTCATTGTCAAATTTTATTGCAAGCTCAGCGTTTGAACATTTTAAGCTTCGTGGTAGCATAATTCTAAAAAGAACCTTTGTACCTACTTCCACAGCACCCACAGGATTACGATAAAAATTACTTTGGGAATCAAATGGTGCATTTATGTTATTCATTCTGTTTTCCTTCTTTCTACTGTAGAAAAGATTATAACTCTACAGGTGTTAAATTCCAAATGTTTTGTGCATATTCCTTAATGGCTCTGTCTGAGGCAAAGAAGCCAGCGTTAGCAATGTTTTCCAACGAAATTTTGTTCCACATGATTTTATCACTATAAATTTGTGAAGCCTTTTGTTGAGTCGCGCTGTATGACGCAAAATCCGCCAAAACCATATAAGGGTCAGAATTTACCAAGGAGTGTGCTATTTCTGTATAACGGGTTGCGTTTATTTCGTCAATACAGCTTTTAATAATATGATTATCATGATAATAGCTTCGTGGGTTATAGCCGTGACGTTTAACACTGTTAACCTGTTGTTCGTCCATACCAAACAGAAACATATTGTCCGACCCTACCATATCGTGTATTTCTACATTGGCACCGTCCAGCGTTCCCATGGTTAAGGCACCGTTTATCATAAACTTCATATTACTGGTGCCTGATGCCTCTGTACCTGCCAAGGAGATTTGTTCGCTTATTTCTGCGGCTGGTATTAGCTGTTCAGCTACCGTCACACGGTAGTCCTCTAAATAAACTATTTTCAGCTTATCCTTTACGGCAGAATCTGCGGCAATTTTGTTGGATAGGTCAATAATAAATTGAATAATTTGTTTAGCAAAGTAATAACCAGGAGCAGCCTTTGCATCAAAAATATATGTTTTTGGTATAAAATCAGCGTTTGGATTATCTTTTAGCCATTGATATGTGGATAAAATATGCAAGGCGTTCATTAGCTGACGCTTATATTCGTGTAAACGTTTTATTTGAACATCAAAAATAGAGTTAGGATCTACTATTATGCCGTTATGTTCTTTAATGTATTTTGCCATCCTTATTTTATTGTCATGCTTTATCTTTGCTAAATTGTTAAGAACGTTTGTATCATCCTTAAACTTTTTTAGATTAACAAGCTGTGCTGCATCCTTTACAAAGCCATCTCCAATTAAATCTGTAATCATGCTGGCCAGCCCAGGGTTAGATTGATTTAGCCAACGTCTATGAGCAATACCGTTTGTCACGTTTGTAAATTTTTCAGGCGTTATTGTATAGAAATCATGGAAAACAGTATCCTTTAGTATATCACTGTGTAGAGTAGATACACCATTTACCTTGTAGCTGGAAACTACTGCCAAATTAGCCATACGAACGATACCATCATACACTATTGACATTCTACCGATTTTTTCTTCATTAACACCCTTGCTCTTTAGGTTGTCGCAGAAACGTCTGTTTATTTCACAAACTATTTGATAAATCCTAGGCAGCTTTTCCCTAAACATATGCTCGTTCCAACATTCTAACGCCTCACGCATAACAGTGTGATTAGTATATGCAATAGTTTTTGTTACAATAGCCCACGCCTTTTCCCAGTTAAATCCACATTCGTCTAACATTATTCTCATTAACTCTGGCACAGCCAAAACAGGGTGAGTGTCATTTAGGTGTATTGTTACTAAATCGGAGAAATTATCCAATGATGGATTATCCCTTAAATGACGGGCAATAATATCCTGAATAGTAGCAGATACTAGAAAATACTGTTGATTTAGTCGTAGGCTTTTACCCTCTGCATGATTATCATCTGGGTACAAAACCTTTGTAATTGTTTCAGCCATGGCACTTTGTTCCATGGCACGTATATATTCACCGTCATTAAACAGCTTCATGTCGAAGGATTGTGACTTGGCAGCCCATAAACGCAGTCTGCTGTATCCCTCACCGTCTTTTCCGGGAACCAGCATATCATAAGGTACAGCCTGCACCACATTGGCATCCTCTAGCTCTATACTATGATAACCGTTGCACCATGTTTCTACTGCTCTGCCATTAAATTTTACATCTACTGCTTTGTCAGGGTGTGCCTGTAGCCATACCTCACCGCCAGGCAGCCAAAAATCTGGAAATTCTGTTTGCCAGCCATCTATTAGCTTTTGTTTAAAAATACCGTATTCATATCTTAAGGAGTATCCCATAGATAAATAGTCACCTGTTGACAGTGCATCTAGGTAACAGGCAGCTAAACGTCCAAGACCACCGTTGCCTAAACCAGCGTCTGGTTCCTGATTATAAACCTTATCCATTTGCACACCAAGATTTTTCAAAGCACCTTGTACAGCCTCAGATATACCTAAATTATACATATCATTTTTTAGGGAACGACCCATTAAAAATTCCATACATAAGTAGTAAACCTGTTTTTTACCCTGTGCTATTGCTTTTTTACGAAATTCTATATCGCTTTTGTGCATTATTTCTTCTGTAATCATTGCAACTGCTTTATAAAATTGTTCGTCGGTAGCTTCCTTTGGTGTGACACCAAATTGTAGTGAAAGCTTGCTTTCAATAAGGTCCTGTGCCTGTGTTGTTGTTAAATTTTTATCCATGATAATTCCTCCATAGGTGTAAAGTGCTGAAGTAACAATCAGTTACTAGGTTGTTTATTATACAACGTTTCTTTATTTTTTGCAAATATCTACAAAAAATATATTTTTTTTACGATTTTTTAGAGTAAAATATAGTAAAATCGCTGTCTTTTGTAAAAAACATAATAAGTTTTTCGACAAAACTCTTTATTGTTATCTACAAATGTACTATAATAATACTAAACATCTCTAATTTTAGAACGAAAGGGTGACAGCAGTGGATAACAGGAACAAAGTAAAGCTAAAAATCACCGGCAGTGAGTTTGTAATTAGTGCAGAAGAAAGCACACAATATATACAAAAAATTGTAAAAATGGTAGACACTAGAATAAACAACCTTTACGAACAGGATTCTAAGCTTAGCATTCCTATGGCAACGATATTGGCGGCTATAAAATACTGTGATGAATTGGAAAAGGAACGTAGAATAACAAACGAATTATTAGATAAAGCAGAGTTTTGTCAGGCGGCTGCCAAAAAGGCAATGGCAGATTTAGAAAAATATTCTGTAGAAAATGAACAGCTTAAGGAAGAAAAAGCTGGTTTGCATAAAATAATAGAGGAGCTGCGAGAAAAGACAGGTACAATGCCTGAAAGTCAACAGCAGGGTTCCTTGATAAATGAGAAAAACACGTCACAGGTTAATGAAGAACAGTTTTTAAGTAGGGATATACCAGTGACCGGGACGGCATCAACAGACCATAAGGAATATATTGATGCACAGCCTGTTAATGAGCCAGAGCATATTGTAGAGGCAGAACCTGTGGTAGAGGTAATATCAGAGCCAGAGGAAAAAGCACCAGCTGATGAAAAACAGCCTGAGACTGCACCATTACGTGAAACTGCCAGAACACGTTCAGGTGGCTTTGTCCCTAGAAGTATGCCTATAGCACATACTACAAGGCTGCAAAATAATGTACCACCTAAACATCCAGTAATGCCAAAAATTAATGAAGATAAATTAAGCGAGTTGTTTACCAAGGAAGATTATTCTGCGGCCTCTGCGGTAGAGGAAGAAATGATGAGCTTTTTTAATCAGAGAAATTCATAATGGATAGGATAGAGATTTTGGCACCATCAGGCTCAATGGAGTCTGTGGTTGCCGCTGTACGCAGTGGTGCTGATGCTGTATATTTAGGAGCAGAGCAGTTTAGTGCCAGAGCATCTGCAAAAAACTTTTCTATGGAGGAGCTAAAGCAGACGGTACAGTATTGTCATATTAGAGGTGTTAAGGTGTATTTGACAATGAACACCCTAATAACAGATGAAGAAATTAATACAGCACTGGAGTTAGCCAAAGAAGCCTGCTTACTGCCCATTGATGCTTTCATTGTGCAGGATGTAGGCTTTGCTGGTATATTAAGGAAGGCTGTGCCAAATATACCGCTGCACGGCTCTACACAAATGTCAGTGCATACACCACGGGGTGCTAAGCTATTATATGATTTGGGATTTAAAAGAGTTGTGTTATCTCGTGAGCTGTCTAAAAAAGAAATAATAGAAATACGAAAAATATGTCCAATAGAATTAGAAGTGTTTGTTCATGGTGCGTTGTGTATGTGTGTATCTGGACAATGCTACCTAAGTGCAATGCTTGGTGGCCGCAGCGGAAACCGTGGACAGTGTGCTCAGCCATGCAGACTGCCCTTTATGGTAGAAGGCGGCACAGGGCATGATTTAAGCCTAAAGGATTTGTCTATATTAGATTTTATAGGCGAGCTGGAAAAAATAGGTGTTACATCTGCTAAAATAGAAGGCAGAATGAAGCGACCGGAATATGTTGCATGTGCAGTTAAAGCCGCCAAGGAAAGCTTAGACAAGGGCTATGTGCCAGCGGATACTATGCAGTATTTACGCAGCGTTTTTTCTCGCAGTGGCTTTACAGATGGTTACTTTACAGGGAAAACAGGTAAAAATATGTTCGGTACTCGTCAAAAAGAGGATGTAACGTCAGCTACAGCTAAAACCTTGGCACAGATAAAAAATAATTACCGTAACGAGGGACAGTCAGTGGCAGTAGAATTTAATTTGACTATTAAAAACAATAGCCCCGTTATACTTACAGCTACAGACATAGACAACAACCAAAGGACGGTCAAGGGCAACAACCCAGAAAAAGCCATAAACGTGCCATTATCTATTGAGAAAGCTACAGCACAGCTATCAAAAACAGGTGGAACACCATTTTATGTACAAGGGGTGTATTGTGACATTGATCAGGGTTTAACAGTACCCATGGGTGAGCTTAACAGCTTACGCAGATTGGTACTGGAAAAGCTAGCGGCTCAGCGTAGTATGAAAAAGCCATATGAAATTAATGAGGATGTAAAAATCCATAGAAAAGTATATTATAGGCAGGAGCAGCCTACCATTCGATGTGTTTTCCCCGACACTAATATTCCGTCAGAGTTTAAGGAATGTGAGTATATATATGTACCATTTAATTCCTCACAATCAGAGCTATGCAGGCTTATTAAGGCTGGCTTTAATGTAGCCTTGGATTTACCACGAGGTATGTTTGGCAGTGAAAATATTATAGAACAATATATATTAAAAGCCAAGGAGGTGGGCGTTGATACTGTTTTAGCCTCAAATATAGGCAGTATTGCTGTTGCCCAAAAATGTGGAGTACAAATTAATGGTGGTTTTGGTTTAAATGTGTTTAACACGGAAAGCCTAAATTTTTATGAAGCCTTAGGACTAAAAAGTGCTGACGTGTCATTTGAGCTGACCTTTAATAAGATAAATGAGCTAGGGGGAAATATTAAGCGTGGTGCTGTTATTTATGGTCATTTACCATTAATGATTACACGAAATTGTCCGGTAAATAATTCTAACAAAACCTGTAAAGAATGTGGACAGACCTCTAAAATACGTGATAGGAAAAGCATTGATTTTCCATTACGCTGTATGAACGGCTGTACGTTACTGCTTAACAGTGTTCCGTTATATATGGGTGACAAATTGGACTTATTTAAAAATATAAATTATATAACCATGGTGTTCAATGTTGAAAACTATGTGGAAAGAGTTGAAAAGTTAGATATAATCAGAAAAAATTCAGTTTACGAAGCTCCATATACTAGGGGATTGTACTTTCGTGGAGTAATTTAATGGGCATTTTTGTAATTTTACAGTACATTTTATAGGACAGTAGAATATAAAATTTATTACTTCAGTTAGTTTATGTTGAAAAAAATTTAAAAATGGGGTGGAATATATTATATGAATGAATTAAAAGTAAAACGACTTAATAAAAAGGCATCCTTGCCTACCAGAGCTACCAATGGGTCAGCGGGAATGGACTTGTATGCCTGTATAGAACAGCCTGTTATCATTAAACCTGGTGATTTAGTGAAAATACCCACAGGAATTGCTGTACAGCTGCCATCCAAGGATATGGGAGCATTTATTTTTCCACGCAGCGGTTTAGCAGTAAAGCACGGTATAACATTATCAAACAGCGTAGGTGTAGTAGACAGCGATTATCGTGGTGAAATATGTGTTGGTCTGTGTAATGTAGGCGGTGAAAGCTACACCGTAAAGCCACAGGAACGTATAGCTCAAATGGTTGTTATGCCTGTATATGTAATGTCAGTTACAGAGGCTGAGGTGTTAGATAACACTGCCAGAGGTGAAGGCGGGTTCGGCTCAACTGGTAAATTGTAGTAATATAAATATGTAAAAAAATTGTTAGTTTATTACAAAATACTTTGTAAAATAGCCCTAATTCGTTAATATTACTATGAATTGTAACTAAAATTTGGATAAAAAACATGGTAAAATGCTTTGACGTATATAAAAAAGTGTGATAGAATATGTAATAGACATAAAGTAAAAGGGTTACTGCGAATTTTTTATCATATATGATAATTTTTTTAGGAAAGGACGTTGTATGGGCAAGGTAATAGCAATAACATCAGGTAAAGGCGGGACTGGAAAATCCACAATATGTGTCAGTCTGGGCGCAGCACTGGTAAAACGTGGATACAGGGTATTGCTGATTGATTGTGATTCAGGTATGCGTGGGCTTGACATTATGCTAGGTGTTAGTAATAGCTTGGTTTTTGACATAGCAGATGCTGTATCTGGCAACTGTTCACCTGACCAGATTGTATATCCGTGTAACCATATACATGGTCTTAGCCTTATTCCCGCTCCTCAAAATGCAGTAGATGAGCTTAGCCCGTCTGTTTTAAAACAGTTTACGGAAAATGTTAAGAAGAGCTATGACTATATATTAGTAGATTCACCAGCAGGTGTTGGTAAGGGCTTTGAAACGGCTATAACACCGGCGGAAATGTGTTTGGTTGTTGCTAATACAGAGCCTACCAGTATGCGTGGCTGTGTAAATGTTAGGAAGCTACTCACCGATTTTGGAAAAACAAACATACGACTTGTTATTAATCGCTTTTCAAGAAGTGACTTTAAAAAACTACATTTTTATGATGATTTAGATCAGGTTATTGATGAGGCTGCTATACAGCTTATAGCAGTAGTAAGCGAAGACAGGCAGGTTGTATCTGCTATACAAAAGGGTACAGCGTACAAGGGCAGCTGTACTGCGTTGACGGCAATAGATAACTTAGCCGCCAGAATAGATGGGGAAAACCCAACATTGCTAATTACCTAAGCCTTTGCTGGACAATAAAATTTGGGATTTGACGAAAAGAGGGAATGTATGAAAATTGCATTAATTTCACACGACGAAAAAAAAGAATTAATGGTGCAATTTTGCATCGCATACTGTGGTATACTTAGCCGTTATTCATTGTGTGCTACAGGTACAACAGGTAAAATGGTATCAGAGGCAACCGGACTGGAGATACAGAAGTTTTTAGGCGGTTCACAGGGCGGCGACCAGCAGATAGCAGCACGTATCGCTTGTAATGAGATAGATATGCTGTTATTCTTTAGAGATCCCCTAAACCCAAAGCCACACGAGCCAAATGATATGAACCTTTTAAGACTTTGTGATATGCATAATATTCCTTTTGCTACAAATATTGCAACAGCTGAAATGCTTATTCATGGCTTGGAAAGAGGAGATTTAGACTGGAGAAATATCGTAAAATAAGGGATGTTTTTCGAGAAGGGTCTTGTATTTTCTTGGTTATAGGTGACCGAAATATAAAATTTTACAGGTATATAAAAATGTGTCACTTGATTTTTATATATTCCTTATTTTTATGATTAAATTGGGGCTTATATGTGGTACGGTCTTGTAACTTTTTAAGTATTATAGTAAAATAGAATAGTTAAGGGGTGGGGCTTTCTGCTCTGCCCCTAATTTTATGTATATAATTTAGTGGTTTAAGCTGTTGCGTCCTTTGTATTAAAGGTGTTATAACAAACAAACGCATGGTAAATCAACGGAAAAAGAGAGATTTAGAAATATATGAACTTTTGGAGGGCTTAGTTTATGGCTTTAATAACAAAAAGAGTTTACGGAGCAGAGGATGTATTGCCAAAGGATAGCTACAAATGGCAGTTCTTAGAGGATGTTATGCGAAAGGAAGCTAACACACATGGCTTTAAGGAAATCCGCACACCCGTTTTTGAGCATACAGAATTATTTAAGCGTGGCGTAGGCGATACTACTGACGTTGTGCAAAAGGAAATGTACACCTTTGACACAAAGGGCGGTACGTCCATTACCCTACGACCAGAGGGTACAGCCGGAGCTGCCCGTGCATTGCTGGAGCATGCTATCTATAACGATGGGCTTCCAGTTAAAGCTTATTATTTTGTGTCTTGTTACCGTTATGAAAAAAAGCAGGCTAACAGATACCGAGAGTTTCATCAATATGGCATGGAGGTTTATGGTACATCATCTCCGGCTGCAGACGCAGAGATTATAACATCTGCAGCTACATTGTTTGAAAGATTAGGGCTGCAAAATTTACAGCTAGAGCTAAATTCTATTGGCTGCCCTACATGTCGCAAAGAATACCATAAGGCGTTAAGGGCATATTTTGAACAGTACAAGGACCAATTATGTGAAACCTGTTTGTCACGTTTAGATAGAAATCCTATGAGAATACTGGACTGTAAAAGTTCTGTATGCTCAAAAATAGCAGAGAACGCACCTACTGTTCTGGATTATTTATGTGACGACTGCAAGGAGCATTTCCAAGGGGTTAAGGGGTATTTGGATGCCTGTGGTATCAGCTATGTTATTAATCCTAAAATCGTTAGGGGCTTGGACTATTATACACGAACGGTGTTTGAGTTTGTAACTACACAGCTAGGCGCCCAAGGCACGGTATGTGGCGGTGGCAGGTATGATGGTCTAATCGAAGAAATTGGCGGTCAGCACACACCGTCGCTTGGTTTTGCACTAGGTATGGAAAGACTGTTAGCTTTAATGGAGGCACAGGGTATAGAGATACCTAAGCCGTCAGGCTGTGATTTATATATTGCAGGTTTAGGCGAACAGGCACAAAAGAAGGCTTTTGCCATAATAAGGGAAATAAGACAGGCATCATTAAATGCAGAGGGAGATATAGTAGGCAGAAGCTTACGTGCCCAAATGAAGTATGCTGACAAAATTGGTGCAAAATTTAGTATGGTTTTAGGTGATGATGAGATAACAAACAACAAGGCTGTACTAAAAAATATGGAAACAGGCGATAAAATTGATGTGCCATTAGACGAGAACTTTTTTCAAGGATTTTTTAGTGCTTATGTAGAGGCAGACCAAGCCAAGCTGTTACAAAAAATGGATATGTAATCAATATTTTTAATATATGGTGAGTAGCGAGTTTTACACGCCGAAAGGAATGATAATATAATGGTAGAGTTTATGACAGGACTAAAAAGAACAAATTATTGTGGCGATTTGCGTATGTCCGATGTAGGTAAAAAAGTTACAATTTTTGGTTGGGTACAGCGTCAGCGTGACCTAGGTCAGCTAATTTTCATTGATTTGCGTGACAGGACAGGTATTGTTCAGCTGGCATTAGATGATACAACCGATAAAGATGTTTTTCAAAAGGCCTTCGCTGTACGCAGCGAGTTTGTTTTAGGTGTTGTCGGCACAGTTAGGGAAAGAAGTGCAAAAACAAATAAAATAGCCACAGGTGACATCGAAATTAATGTGGAGGAGCTGAGAGTCTTAGGCGAAAGCGAAACCCCACCATTTGAAATTGTTGAAAACTGTACAACTGGAGAGGTTACCAGATTAAAATATAGATATTTAGACCTCCGCCGTCCTGACCTGCAAAAAAATATGATGCTTCGTCACAAAATTGCTAAATCTACTCGTGATTATTTTGATGAACAAGGCTTTATAGAGATAGAAACACCAATATTGATTAAATCTACACCAGAGGGTGCCAGAGATTTTCTAGTACCATCCAGACTGCATAACGGTAGCTTTTATGCACTGCCACAGTCACCACAAATGTACAAACAGCTTTGTATGGTAGCTGGTTTTGATAAATATATGCAGATAGCACGCTGCTTCCGTGATGAGGATTTGCGTGCGGACAGACAACCAGAGTTTACACAAATTGACCTTGAAATGTCTTTTGTTGATATGGAGGACGTTTTAAGTCTAGGCGAAGGATATATACAAAGAGTGTTTAAGGATACTTTAAATATTGATATTCCTACACCGTTTCCACGTTTAACGTATAATCAGGTTATGGAGCGTTATGGCTCTGATAAGCCTGACACACGCTTTGCTATGGAGCTGTTCGACCTAACTGATATTGTTAAGGATTGTGGCTTTGGAGTGTTTAAAGGTGCTGTTGACGGCGGGGGCAGCGTACGTGGCATTACAGCTAAAAATGCTGTAAAAACTTATTCTCGTAAGGAAATAGACAAGCTGACAGAGTTCGTTCGTGGTATAGGCGCTAAGGGCTTAGCTTGGATTAGAATGACTGATGATGGTATAGCATCCAGCTTTGCAAAATTTATGTCCGAGGATGAAATGAAAGCAATTTTGGATACAGCAGGTGCAGAAAAGGGCGATGTAGTAATGATAGTTGCTGATACAGATAACTATCAGGTAATGTCTACATTGGGAGCTTTGCGTTGTGAGGTTGCAAAAAAGCTGGACATTATTGGTGACGGCTACAACTTTCTATGGGTTGTTGAGTTCCCATTTTTTGAATATGATAAGGAAAGCGAAGCATGGGTTGCAATGCACCACCCGTTCACCTCTCCTACTGATGAGTGCTTAGACACGCTGGAGGAGGATAAGGGCAAGGTATATGCTAAGGCGTATGATATGGTGCTAAACGGCATAGAGCTATCCTCTGGTTCTATTCGTATTACAAACCCAGACCTGCAAAAAAGAATGTTTAGTCTGCTGGGACTAAGGGACGAAGAAGCGTACCAAAAGTTTGGTTTCTTAACGGATGCCTTTAAATATGGTGCACCACCACATGGCGGTATGGGTATAGGATTAGACAGACTTGTAATGCAGATGATAAAAGCACCTACCCTGCGTGATGTTGTTGCCTTTCCTAAGGTGCAAAATGCCAGCGAGCCTATGACAAACGCACCGGCTGGCGTGGATGATGAACAGCTGCAGGAGCTAGGCATAGCGGTGACAAAGGAAGTAAAATAATAATGCTGTTTCCTGTAGTAAAGGTTAATTTCACAGCTGTTGAAAATTAATATAAAACATAAGGGTAGAGAACCGTAAAGGCTCTCTACCCTATTTTATTAAAACCATATTATGATTTATTTTTTTCTAAAATATAATCTGACAGTATATCCGCCGCATCCTTAACCAATAATGCACATGGACGCTTTTTATAATACTCTGCTGTGCGTTCACTAGGGGTAGGATTTATATCCTGTTTGTCGTTTAAACCCAGTAAATCACCACATACAATACTGCCGTTTTTCTCCTTAAAGCTGTTCAGTAGCTTTTGTACCATTTTATACGTTTCTTTTTTTTCGGTGATTGCCTTGGGGTCATCGTAGCCATACAGCATATCGGCAGCCATTATCATACCAGATACAGCACCGCATACGTTGCGTGTTCTGCCCATACCGCCGCCAAAACCAGATGAAATTATAAACGCTGTTTTTTCGTCTAAACCCAGTTCATTGGCATATGCACCTAAAACAGATTGGGCACAATTATAACCACTGTGAAACATTTCGCAAGCCTTTTGTCCTTGTACGCTCATATTTTAACATCTCCTTTTTATTATTATATCATAAAATTCACATAAATATAGTTTAATAATTATATTTTATATGGAGAAGCTGTAAAAAACGGATGGATATGGCGGTAGCAACAAAAGGAACAGAGATTTTAGTTAATTTTGTTGAAAAATTATTGCTATGCATATGCAAAATGTGTTATAATTGGCATACAGACATTAATATATTTATAATATACAGGGGGTGGAGCTATATGCATATAGCGGTTTTAATTTTATTTTTTTTAGCCTTCGGTGTGGGGTTTGCCCTGCAGGGCAGGTATTTTGTCCATATGTTACAGCTTCACGGATATGATACTCACGTTCAAGGTCAATGGATAACAAAAAAATTTACACACTTTATTCCAAAACAAATATTGGCATTACTAACAATTCCGTTAATTGCCTTTGTAGGGGATACAGGTATAATTTTGTCTGGTATAATATATATTATTTTGGGCTATGTGTATAAACCCAGAGAATACAGACAACCTATGCAGTACAAGTCGGCTACTATGAAGGTTATACTGCCAGTTGGTATCATCAGCTGCATATTATATTGTATAGCTATTTGTATTAACGAAAACACAATGATTATGGCTTTAATTTTGGCGGTGCTGTATGTGGTTGTACCATTTATAATAATGTTGGTAAATTCTATTGTTAATAAAAACAAAAAAAGAAATATTTCCCAGTCAACTGTTAAGGAGGAAACTACATGAGATGTGAAAAATGTGGAACAGTAAATCCAAATGGTATTGCTGTTTGCCAAAGCTGTGGTGCGGTTTTACCTGCGTTTAATCAGGCGAACAACCAGCAGTATAACGGAAATAATGGTCAACAAAACTGCAATCAACAGATGCCTTATAACAATTTTAATTCACAGGGTCAGCCAGCACAGCCTTATTATCAACAGCCAGTAAATGTGTACGTTAACCAACAGCCTATGATTTCTAATAAAAGCAGGTGGGTAGCATTTATATTGTGCTTTTTTCTGGGAGTGCTTGGAATACATAGATTTTATGTTGGTAAGATTGGCACAGGCTTAATATGGCTTTTCACCGGTGGTATGTTTGGTATAGGCTGGTTAATAGATTTAATAATAATAGCCTGCGGTACGTTTAGAGATACATATGGTGCTTATTTGAAAAATTAAGGCATAAACAAAATGTAATTAATAATTAAAATAAAGTGGCTAAGAAATTTCTCTTAGCCACTTTTTTTAGTACAGTTATTATAGATATATGCCGAAAATTATGTTAACCACCAATTAAGAAATCTAACACGTTGCTGCCAGTGGAGGTTTCGGCACGGTATAGCTCTGTAAAACCACACTGGGTGCAGGAAATGGTGATGAACTTTTTATTTTGTACATCAAATACTTTGGCAAAGCCACCGCCAGTTGCCTGAAATTGATCTGAAATATATTGCTGACATCCGCATTTTGGACATACAAATTGTCTGGTTTGTTGTTGATTCATAATAGTAACCTCCATAATATGTTTGTTATTGGGGTGTTGGTAAAACAGGTACAGTCGTAATTTTATGATTGTACCTGTTGCTTTTTTTACTTTAAGGCATCAATAGCGGCTTTAATTAGTGCTATTTTTTCCCTTTCCTTTTCAGCCTGACTCTTCACGGTGTCTACAACATTTTGTGGGGCTTTAGCAATGAAGCCTTGATTGTTTAGCTTGCCTTCAGACTGAGCCAATCTTTTTTTAGTGATTTCAAGCTCCTTGTTTAGTCTTTTTAGCTCCTCATCCTTGTCAACCAGCTCAGCCATAGGAATGTAAATTTGAGCATCAGCAGTAACAATTGTAACTGCACCCTCTAGGTCAAAGCTCCTGCCTATTTCCACCTCAGCGGCAGATGCAAGCTTACGGAAGAAGGTAGTACCGATGTTAAAGGTTTTTTCTTTTTCGGTGGCGATGTAAACGTTAGCCTTTTTGGACGGTGGTACGTTCATTTCTGAACGGCGTGTACGGATGGCTCGTATAGCCTCCATAATGATTTCCATTTCCTGCTGTGCTTGTGGATAATTGTTTTTATCACTATACTGTGGATATTCTGCACGCATAATGGTTTCTCCACAATGTGGCAGCGTCTGCCAGATTTCCTCCGTTATATAAGGCATAAAGGGGTGTAATAAACGCAGGCTTTGATCCAGTACCCATACCAGAACCTGACGTGCATTTTGTGCTGACTGGTTGTCAGCCTGCAAACGAGCCTTTGTAAGCTCTATATACCAGTCACAGTAGCAGTCCCAAATAAAGTCATAAACCTTTTGCACCGCTATGCCAAGCTCAAACCTATCTAAATTTTCTGTAACCTCATGAGCCACATTGTTTAGCGTGCCTATTATCCATTTATCTTCAATGGCTAGCTCCTGTGGCAGCTCATTTTTTACATTATAGTCATCTATATTCATATGAACAAAACGAGAGGCGTTCCATAGCTTGTTGGCAAAATTTCTGCACGCAATAACCTTTTCGTCAATAAAACGCATATCATTTCCTGGGGAGTTGCCCGTAGCTAGGAACAGACGCAGCGCGTCAGCACCATATTTGTCAATAACCTTTAATGGGTCAATACCGTTACCTAAGGATTTTGACATTTTTCTGCCTTGTTCATCTCTTACCAAGCCATGTATAAGTACCGTATCAAAAGGAGCCTTTCCTGTTTGTTCAATGCCGGAGAACATCATTCTCATAACCCAGAAGGGTATTATATCATAGCCCGTTACCAGCGTGTTTGTAGGATAAAAATAATCTAATTCCTTTGTATTGTCAGGCCAGCCTAAGGTAGAGAATGGCCATAAGGCAGAGCTAAACCATGTGTCCAGTGTGTCCTCGTCCTGCTTTATGTTGGTGTTGCCACATTTACAGCATTTGTCAGGGGTGGAGAGGGAAACAGTAATTTCTCCACAGTCTGCACAGTACCACGCAGGTATACGGTGTCCCCACCATAGCTGACGTGATATGCACCAGTCACGAATATTTTCCAACCAGTGGTAATAAACCTTCTCAAAACGCTCTGGTACAAACTGTGTTGTATCATTTTTAACAGCATCAATAGCAGGCTTGGCCATTGGTTTCATTTTTACAAACCATTGCTTAGAAACCTTAGGCTCAACAGTAGTACCACAGCGGTAACAAGTACCTACGTTATGACTGTAATCCTCTATTTTTACTAACGCACCTTCTGCATCTAGATCCTTTACAATGGCCTCACGAGCCTCGTACCTGTCCATACCGGCATAGGCGGGGTAATCCTCGGTGATTTTTGCGTCATCTGTTAGAACGGTTAGCACAGGGAGATTATGTCGTAAACCAACCTCAAAGTCGTTAGGGTCGTGTGCAGGTGTAATCTTAACAACACCAGTACCAAAGTCGATTTCTACATAGTCATCAGCTATAACAGGAATCTCCCTGTGAACGATAGGTAAAATAAGAGTTTTACCTACTAAATCCTTGTATCTGTCATCATTTGGGTTAACGGCTACGGCTGTGTCACCTAACAGAGTTTCTGGCCGTGTAGTTGCCAGCTCTAAATAGCCGCTGCCATCTTTAAAGGGATAACGCAGATGCCAAAAATGACCAGCCTGATCCTCATATTCAACCTCAGCGTCGGAAATAGATGTTTTACAATGTGGACACCAGTTGATAATACGTTCCCCTCGATATATTAGATCTTTTTCATACAGCTTAACAAAAACCTGGTTAACAGCTTTGTTACAGCCCTCATCTAAAGTAAAACGCTCACGCTCCCAGTCACAGGAGGAACCCATTTTTCTAAGCTGGCTGGTAATTTTGTTGCCGTATTCATCCTTCCATTTCCAAGCACGTTCCAGGAATTTGTCACGTCCTAGATCTTTTTTTGTTAAGCCCTCTTTTTTCATAGCTTCAACAATTTTAGCCTCAGTAGCAATAGAAGCGTGGTCAGTGCCGGGCAGCCATAATGCGCTGTAGCCCTGCATACGCTTATAGCGTATTAAAACATCCTGTAGGGTGTTATCCAGTGCGTGTCCCATGTGTAGCTGACCTGTAATGTTGGGTGGTGGCATAACGATAGTATAAGGCTTTTTGTCCTTATCTACCTCTGCGTGAAAGTAGTTGCCCTCTATCCAAAAGTCATAAATTTTGTCCTCAACCTCTTGTGGGTTGTAGGCTTTTGCCAGTTCCTTTGCCATATTTTACTCTCCTTTTCGAGAAAATTACAAATTATTCTTAACCAATATATTATCCCATTACACAGGGATTTTGTCAATGTGTAATGGGATAAAAACAAACAGCTAATCTTATGGTATGAAAACCTCTGTATCACCTTTACTGTGTATATATGTGTTGCTATAGCTACACGCATTAGTCCTGTGCAAATTGACTGTTATATAAATTGCAGTAAAAGCCCTTTTTATCTAACAGCTCCTTGTGGGTACCCTGTTCAATCACGTTGCCCTTGTTCATTACTAAAATCATATCTGCGTTTTCAATAGTAGACAGCCTATGTGCTACGATAAATGTGGTTTTGCCCTCCATCATTTTATTAAAAGCTTTTTGGACACGCTGTTCTGTTAAGGTGTCTATGCTACTGGTTGCTTCATCCAATATAACCATTGAGGGGTTACATGCCATTACTCTGGCTATACATAACAGCTGTTTTTGACCCTGTGACAAATTACCGCCATCCTCGGTTATTACGGTGTCATAGCCCTTTTCCATACGGGAAATAAAGTCATGGGCATATGCAGATTTGGCTGCGTTTACAATATCTTCGTCAGCAGCGTTTTGTGTACCATAGGCTATGTTGTCACGAATAGTACCGCTATATAGCCAGCTTTCCTGTAATACCATACCGTATAAATGTCGCAGGCTGCTGCGTGTTATATTGCGTATGTCCACGCCGTCTATGGTTATGGTGCCGCTGGTTACATCATAAAAACGCATTAGCAAATTAATAAGTGTGGTTTTGCCACAGCCGGTAGGCCCTACAATAGCTACCTTTTGTCCTGATTTTACAGATAGACTAAAGTCTTTAATAAGCCTTTGTTCGGGTGTATATGAAAAGCTTACATTGTCAATTTTAATATTTCCGTTGCAGGTTTCCATATTAATTGCACTGCTGTTATCTGCTGTTTCGTTTTCCATATCTAATAAAGTGAAAATTCGGCTGGCACCGGACAGCGCCGTCTGTATTTGCCCAATAACACCAGTTACCTCGTTAAAGGGCTTAGTGTATTGATTAGCATATGTCAAAAAGCAGGACACTGTACCTATGGTCATTGTACCGCTAATGGCAGATAAAGCACCTATAACGCCTACGGCGGCATATACTATTGCGTTTACAAAACGAGTGCTGGGGTTTGCTAAGGAGGATGCAAACTGTGCCTTTTCCCCACATTCGTATAACCTGCTGTTTATTGCCTGGAATTTTTTCTGACTTTCGTTTTCATAGGAAAATGCGACTATTAATTTTTGGTTGCCTACCATTTCCTCTATACAGGTGCTGATTTCACCCTGCGTGCGTGATTGGGTATTAAACATCTTTTTTGATAATTTTGCAATAAAGGTTGCAACGAACAGGGATAGGGGCGTAATGAAAAATACTATTAATGCAATTTTATAATTTATAGCTATCATAAAAGCAAGAGTTCCAATAATTGTGATAATACCAGAAAACAGCTGTGTGAAGCCTTGAAGCAAGCCATCTCCTACTGCATCAGTGTCATTTACAATACGACTGATTATATCACCATGAGGGTGTCTGTCAATAAAGCTAAGTGGCATAGAGTTAAGCTTTTTAAATAAATCCTTTCGCATATCGCTGACAGTATGATAGCCTACCTTGTTTGTACATACCCCCATTAACCATTGAAAAATAGCAACGCCTATTATTGTGCCTACGATTATTATACAGATGGTAGCAACAGAATTAAAATCTACGTTGCCCTCACCTATTATATTATCAATAGCCCTGCCTACCAGCACAGGAGCTAACAAGGTTAGGGATACGCTGATTCCTGCACATAAAACAGCACCCACAATGTATAGCATATATGGCTTTGTGTAGGATAAAACTCTTTTTATAATTTTGGAGGAGCTTTTTTTACTAGAGGTTTTCATTTTTCTACCTCCTGACTGCCTTTTTGACCACCTGTTTGACCTTGAGAGTGACATATTTCCTTGTATTCGTCACAGTTGTTATATAAATAATTGTGTGTACCTATGTCTACCATATGACCGTTATGCAGTACAACAATTTTGTCTGCATCGTTAACAGAGGCTACTCGCTGAGAAACAATAATGACAGTAGTATTTTCTATCCCTGCTTTTATAGCGTAACGTAGGGCTTTATCGGTAGCAAAATCCAAAGCACTGGCGCTGTCATCCAAAATTAAAATTTCTGGCTTGGCAATAACTGCACGGGCAATGGTGAGCCTTTGCTTTTGACCGCCTGACAGGTTTTGTCCCCCCCGAACAATGTCTGTGTTGGCTTTTAAGGGTAAATTATCAACAAATTCCTTAGCCTGTGATATTTCTAAAGCCTTTTCAATATCTTCGTCGGTGGCGTTTGCTTTTAGGTAGCACAGGTTTTCTTTTATTGTGCCAGTAAAAAGCACAGCTCTTTGGGGGACTAATCCGATTTTCCTCCTTAGCTGTTTAAAGGGATACATTTGTACGTTTATCCCGTCTACTAATATTTCACCCTTGGTTACGTCGTAAAAACGTGGAATTAGATTTATTAAGGTTGATTTGCCACAGCCTGTACCACCAATAATACCGATGGTTTCACCCTTGTTAATTGTGAGGCTTATACCCTGTAGGGCGTTTTTATCATCACCATAGGAGAAGCATACATCCTTAAATTCAATTTTTGCACTGCCTTTTATAGGAGTTATATTTGATGCCGAGGTTTCTAAAACAGTTGGCTTTGTATCAAAAACCTCATTTATTCGGGTGGCGCTGGCGGATGCCTTTGTAAAAATTACTACTAAATTTGATACAACAATCATAGCCAGTAAAATTTGTGTCATATAGTTAACTAATGCAATAATTTGACCAGGTAACAGCTCACCAACGTTAACAAATACGCCACCAAACCATACAATGGCTACAATGGCTAGGTTGGCTACTACATAGGTTAAGGGGTTTAACATGGCAGACAGCCTTCCTACCCGTACAGCGGTTTTTGCCACATCATCAGCACAATTGTCAAATCGGTTTATATCATATTTTTGTTTGCTGAAGGCCCGTATTACCCTGTTGCCTGACAAGTTTTCCCGTGATATTAAGGACAGCTTGTCTAACCCCTTTTGCATTGTTTTAAAGAAAGGAATACTTTTGCTCATAATTAGATATAAAATAAAGCCAATAATGACAGCAGATATAAAGAAAATTATGGATATTCTTAAATCTATTGTCATAGCCATTATTAATGCACCTATTACAAGAAAGGGTGCACGTATAACTAGGCGAATAATCATAGCCACTGCTAACTGCAGCTGGTTAATATCATTTGTCATTCTGGTGATTAGGGATGCAGTTCCAATTGTGTCTAAATCATGATACGACAGAGTATTAATATGTTTATAGAGTGCATTTCTAAGCTTTGTGCCGCTGCCCTGTGATGTAATGGCAGCACTTTTTTGACATACTAAAGCAAAGCCTAAACCTAATGCACCCAGCAAAAGCATAATTAATCCGCCTTTTATGACATAATCCCTGTCACCCTGTAATACACCCACGTCAATTATACTTGCCATTACCAAAGGTACAATAAGCTCAAAAATAGCCTCTATTAGCTTGCAAATTGGTCCTATTGTTAGTTGTAACTTGTAATCCTTCAGATATTTTTTTAAGCGGAACATAAGTATCCTCCTGTGGCGGTAAAAAAATTGGGCGACAAGGTCACCCAATTTATGCTGTAATATGCTGTAAAAACAATTTGTATATATTGTAGCATTGCTTTTAAATGACTAAGGTTTTTATTTCTCAGTACCCAGAAAGAACAGGGCAACTGTACCTGGTCCAGAGTGAGCACCTATTACGGGACCGATAAAATTTATGGTTATTCTTGCCTGTGGAAATTTTTCAAGCACAAGCTGTTCTACAAATTTTGCATCATTTATGCAGTCAGCATGGCTAATAAATACGTCTTGACTGCCCTTGGATAGTGCGGTCTGTTCCATTTGGGTTACCAGTGCGGTTAGAGATTGCTTTCTGCCGCGAACTTTTCTCACAGGGATTAAATGACCGTCGTTGTCCATATGCATAACAGGCTTTATATTTAGTGCCGAGCCTATTACCGCAGCACCAGCGGATACTCTGCCGCCACGTTTTAGGTGGTGCAGGTCATCAACAGTGAACCAGTGACACAGGTGGTTTCGGTTATCTGTTACCCATTGCTTTAATTGGGTAATATTTAAACCCTCACGTTTTTTCATAACTGCTAAATATAACAGCAGACCTTCCCCCATAGAAGCCGCTAAGCTGTCCACAACCTTAACTGTATGGTTAGGGTACTGCTGGTTTAACTCCTTGGCAGCTATACAAGCAGACTGATATGTGCCGCTAAGACCTGATGAAAAGGCAATATACAATATATCGTTGCCGTCCTGTAAAACAGGTTCAAACACCCTTACCATATCGCTGGGGTTTATTTGTGCGGTGGTGGCGGTATCTCCGTTCCTTAGGTTATCATAAAATATTTTAATATCCATATCACTATGGTCTGGTGTGTTTTTATATGTTTTATTGTTCATTGAATAGGTTAGGGACATTACCTGTACTTCTAAAGTAGTAATCATATCAGGAGTTAAATCTGTTGTGCTGTCTGTGAAAATTATATAATCATTCATTTTTTACACCTCTAATTGTATTATGGAGAAAATTTTCGAAAGAATGTTTACAGAATAATTGTATGCTACTTATACATAGGGATTATGCTATAAAAGAATTATGCACAAAAAATAACCAAATTTTACATACAGATTACCACTGTTTAGGGTTTATTCGACAATAAATTAATGATGAAAGTGGGGTGTGAAGACTTGTTAAAAAAGAGATTTTTAATAAATGGAGCATGGTTAACGGGAATAACTCTAATAACACGGACAATAGGTATATTTTTTAGGGTGTATATGTCCAATGCTATTGGCAGTGAGGCTATAGGACTGTATCAGTTAATATTAACAGTTTATTTTTTTACTGTTACTACTGTCACAGGCGGAGTGTCATTGGTTGTAACCCGTTTGGTGACAGATGCCATAGCAAAAGGTAATAAATCTGCAGTGCAATATATAACTGCCAGGTGCTTAGCCTTTAGTGTTGGCTTTAGCATTATTATTGGCAGTTTAATGGCATTTTTTTCACAGGATATAGGTGTTGGTATTTTAGGGGATAGCAGAACGGTGATGTCCATACAGGTGTTAGCACCGAGCTTGCCCTTTATGGCCGTTTCCGCTTGTCTTAGAGGCTACTTTTATGCACGCAGAAAAGTATTTAAAACAGGCAGCGAACAGTTAATTGAGCAAGTAGTAGAAATAGGTGTTTTTGCGTTATTGGTAGGTACAATGGCACCTATGGGTATGGAGTATGCCTGCTGCGCAGTGGCAATAGGTACAACAGCAGCAGAGGTAGTGTCCTTTATTTATTCCTACATATTGTATAGACTGGATGTTAGGACCATTAAAGAAAAGCCCAAAAGGATAAAAGGCTTTTTAAGAAAATCTGTAAGCATAGGTGTTCCTGTAACCCTAAGCTCCTGCCTGCGTTCGGGGCTAAGTTTGGTAGAAAATGTGATGATACCCTGGGGCTTAAAAAAATCTGGTAATACATACGAAAAATCCTTATCGGCTTATGGTGCAATAACTGGTATGGCAATGCCTGTCATAGGGTTTCCGTCTGTATTCTTGTTTTCCTTTTCTATGCTTATGATACCTGAGATGTCAGAAGCCAACGCACAGCTTCACAAAAAATCGGTTCAGTATATGACTAGCAGAATTCTGAGGTTTGCCTTGCTGTTTTCTCTGCCTACTGGTGTTTTATTCTTCTTCTTTGCACAGGCGTTGGGCAGTATTATTTATGGCAGTGAGGAAATAGGCTTGTATATAGCGTTGTTGGCACCGGTAGTACCCCTAATGTATTTAGACAGTGTGGTAGACGGCATATTAAAAGGGCTAAATCAACAGCTGCACTATTTAACCTATAATATAATAGATTCGGTTATAAGAGTAATATTAATAGCAGTTCTGCTGCCTCGTATAGGCATAATGGGAATTATCGTTGTTACATATATGAGCGAGATTATCAACACGGGATTGTCGCTAATGAGATTATTAAAGGTGGCAGAAATACATATTAAAATAGTAGATTGGGTTGTTAAACCGTTAATATCCATAATAATACCCTGTTTGCTAATAAAGGTAGCAACAGGGTATATAGCAGTTATAAATTTGGGTGTCACCACAGTTCTTTCAATATTAATATGTGTAGCAACCTATATAATAATAATGCTGTTGACAGGAGGATTAAAAGACGAAGAAATAATGTGGTTTAAAGGTATATTAAGGCTAAAGAAAAAGTAGTATTAGGATTTATCTTTAGGCTTAGAAAGCAACGCACCTAGCAAACCAAAAAATATAGCAGCTGTTATGCCTGCGGCGGCAGCAGTGACGCCACCTATTGCTATACCCATAGCGCCATCCTTTTGGATGGCTTCCTTTATACCCTCAGCCATGGTATAACCAAAGCCAGACAATGGTACGGTAGCACCAGCACCAGCAAACTGTACCAGTGGCTCATATAAGCCTAATCCAGCTAAAACAACACCTAGTACCACATAGGTTACAAGTATTCTAGCTGGAGTTAGCTTGGTTTTATCTATTAATATTTGTGCTACAACACATATTAAACCGCCAACCCAAAATGCGTTTAAGTAATCCATTACATCTCACCCTTTCAAAAACTATTTTTTCCTGTACAGATAAATTTATACATAAATAAAATAATGAAGTTAAATAAAGCCCATGGGTATCTTAGAAAATCAAATATTTTGGTTATTCCGACAATTATCAGCAGCCTGTTTGTAAAAAGCCAAATTCACATATATTAATAATTGCGTTTTTAGGCTTCCTGGTCCATGCAAAGCTTGTGTATATCATTTGATTTTACATATTATCTAGTTAAATCTTGATTTTTGTATTATAATTCTTTATAATGTAATATAGTATGTTTAAATGATTTTATTTTCATAATCTGTAGACATAAAATAAATAAAAAAGTTGAGGAGTTTTTGTGGTGAATAAAAAGAGAGTATTTCTTACAGCTATATTTTTAGGTGTAGTAGTGGCGTTAGGCTGTTTTTTGACAGGCTGTGGTGACGAAACAGTGGACCTTATGCAATATGCAAAGGTAACATTTACAGGATTTAATTCCAAGGGTGAGGCTGATATTGAAGTAAATTTGGATGAGCTAATGGAAAAGGCGTCTAAGAATGCCCCAGACGATCTGAAGGCTACGGGAATATCAAGTGGTATTTCAGCATTTAGGTCTACATTTTCATATAAGCTAAGCAAGTACGACGATTTGTCAAACGGTGAAAAGATTATAATGACGGTTTCGTATAATGAGCGCTTAGCTAAAGCCTTTAAGTTTAATTTTAAAGCAGAAAATAAAGAGATAGAGGTTACTGGGCTATCAGAGGCGCAGGAGGTTGATTTGTTCGATGGCGTAACAGTCAGCTTTAGCGGTAAATCACCGCAGGGAACAGCCAAGGTGATAAAAAGCGATAAAGACCTTTTACTAAAAAAGGTGTATTACAGCCTGAACAAGGCTGATGGACTGGCAAACGGAGATACTGTCATTGTCACTGCTGGTTACAGCGAAAATGAAGCAGAAGAAAATGGAATAATTGTAGGTAAAACGGAAAAGAAATTTACAGTGGAAGGCTTGGACGAGTATATATCAAAATATGAGCAAATGGATAAGACATTGTATGATAAAATGGATAAACAAGCCAGAGATATGATAGACGCTAAAATCGCAGATGATAGCTTTGGCCACTTCCTAAAGGGAGGATATGTAGCATCTGACTATAGTAAGGGTGTATCTGATTTAAAGGTAGAGGCAGACCGCTGCTTGTTTGGCTCATTAAAGGAAGGTGCAGACAAGGATTACAATATAGGGGTTAACACCTTATCAATGGTTTACAAAATAACAGGTAAGGATAAAAAGGATGAGGATGGCTTTACAACATATGTGTCTGTAAGATTTTCAGACATAATATTACTGTCTGACGGTAAGCTGGATGTTGTAGTAACAGACGGAAAGCTTGATGGCAAATGTGATACTTATGAAAATATATTTAGAAATGTTGTAACCTCAAACAAGGATAAATATGGCTTTGAGGAGATTGATATAACAAAGGCGGAAAATCTGCCTAAAGCATCTGTTAGCGGTAGTAATACCAGCAGTACGGAAAAATCAACAGAGAAAACAACAGAGAAAGCAACAGAGGAATCCACACAATCTGCAACTAACAGCAGTGTTGCTAGCAGTTCTAGTGAAAAAGCTACACAGACAGCTACGACAGCATCTGTATCCAGCAGATAATATAGCATTAACAGGGTGTTTGTCCAATATTGGGCAGGCACCTTTTTTTATGCTTGCCAAGTATGGGTGTAATCTAATGAGTGAACGACGGTAATCTGCCCTCATAGTGGGAAAGACATAGCTGTATGACAAACGGCACATAAAATAATTATTTGCCTTCTGCCCATTAGTAAATTATCATTTAGCATTTTATTGTAAATATATCAATATATTAATATACAGTATGATAATAAATCCAGCACACAGCCCGTTTGTAGTAATGTAAAGCAGTAATAAAAGGAAAAATAAAATTTGCTGAAAAGGGTGTAATACCGTCTAAAAAAGTTGTATATATAAAAATAAGCTGATATAATATAAAGGATTATGGCACAATGGGTTAGTTTTAGCTTTTTTGTAGGTAAAGCTGATTCATATTGCACATTATGTTTTAATTTTTTATATACACTGGGAGGTACCAACATTGAAAACCCCTAATATCACATTCCCAAAACACCCCTTTAAAACTAGAGGCGGTGCAAGAGTACCACACAGAAAAAACACAGCACAGTGTGAATCTGTTATTATGCCCCCACCTAGTCAGGTGATTATTCCTATGCAGCAGCATATAGGTGCTCCATGCACACCTGTTGTTAAGGCTGGTGATACGGTAAAGGTAGGTCAGCTAATAGGAAAAGCCAGTGGCTTTGTGTCTGCTCCTATTCATTCAAGCATTTCTGGCACAGTAAAAAAGATTGGTTTTGTTACAATGCCTAACGGTGGAAGGGTACAGGCAATAGTTATTGACAGCGACGGTGAAATGACTGTTAGTGAAGATGTAAAAGCCCCTACGGTAAACAATCTGGAGGATTTGTTACAGGCAGCACAGGACAGTGGCTTGGTAGGCTTAGGCGGTGCAGGCTTTCCCGCCCATGTAAAGCTTAACGTACCAAAGGACAAAAATATTGATACGCTAATCATTAATGCGGCGGAGTGTGAGCCATATATTACCGCAGACCACAGAGAGGCGCTGGAAAACTCTTGGGAAATTTTGTCAGGAGTATATACATTAAAGGAAATCTTAAATATTGACAGAGTTATCATTGCTATAGAAAATAATAAACCAGACGCCATAAAGGTCATGAGCGAGATTGCAGCCAGCAAGGAGAATGACCCTGATGACAGGGTGAGAATTTTATCACTGAAGGCACGTTATCCACAGGGTGCGGAAAAGGTTTTGGTGCAGGCGTGTACTAAACGAAAAATTCCAGCTGGTGGGCTGCCATCTGATGTAGGCTGTATCGTTATGAACATAGCGTCTATCTCATTTTTAGCTCAATACATAAAGACCGGTATGCCGTTGATTACCAAACGATTAACTGTTGACGGTTCGGCAATTGCTAATCCTCGCAATGTTATAGTGCCTATTGGCACACCTATTAATCAGGTTATAGAGTTTTGTGGGGGATACAAGGGTACGCCAAAAAAAATACTTATGGGCGGACCTATGATGGGGTTGGCTATTACAGACGATACTATCCCTGTGTTAAAACAAAATAACGCTATTCTTGCTTTTACTGAACAGGACGCAAGGCTAATGGAGGAAACAGACTGTATTCGTTGTGGTCGCTGTGCTAACAGCTGTCCTATGAATTTAGTACCGCCTGTTATTAGTAAGTGCATAAAGCTAAAGGATATGGAGGCTTTGGAGAAAAGCGGTATTATGACCTGTATGGAGTGTGGCTGTTGTGCCTTTAGCTGTCCCGCAGGCAAGCATATTGTACATAATATGCGTATAGGCAAAGCGATGCTAAAGGACTATAAAAAGGCACAGTCAGCAAAGGATAAGGGGGATAAAAAATAATGACAGCGAAGTTATATGTGTCATCATCGCCTCATTTGCGACAGGGTGATACCACACAAAAAATAATGCTTAATGTAGTTATTGCGTTAATGCCTGCGTTAATAGCGGCAGTAGTGATTTTTGGCTGGCGGGTGTTGCTGGTAACGGGTGTTACTGTGGGCAGCTGCGTTTTAGCAGAATTTATAAGCCGTAAGGTAATGAAGCGTAAAAACACTGTTTTTGATTTAAGTGCAGTTGTAACAGGAATGCTGTTGGCGATGAATTTACCAGTTAACGTAAACTTGTTAATAGCTGTATTTGGTTCAGTAGTAGCCATAGTGGTGGTAAAGCAGATGTTTGGCGGTTTGGGACAGAATTTTGTTAACCCAGCTATAGCCGCCAGAATAGTTTTACTGGTTTCCTTCCCTGCACAGATGACCACATGGACAGCACCCCTAATATACCAGAATGGTGCAGACGCTGTTTCAACAGCTACACCCTTAGCAAACAATGCCAATGGTATTAGCACATCATATATGGATTTGTTTTTAGGTACGACAGGTGGCTGTTTAGGTGAAACCTGTGCAATAGCACTAATAATTGGCGGTGTGTACCTAATAGTTAAAAGGATTATTAGCCCAATTATTCCATTATGCTTTATCGGTACGGTAGCCTTGTTTGCTGTACTTGTAGGTCAGGACCCGTTGTTTCATATTTTATCTGGTGGTGTTATTATTGGTGCTTTCTTTATGGCTACTGATTACACAACATCCCCTATTACCTTTAAGGGTAAGCTAATATTTGGTATAAGCTGTGGCGTTATCACCATGCTGATAAGGTTATATGCAAATTTGCCAGAGGGTGTATCCTTCTCAATTATTCTAATGAATATTTTAACCCCTCTAATCGAAAGAGGTACTATGCCAAAGCCATTTGGCAGTGTAAAGAAAAACAAAGCATAATTTGATTAGAAATTAAAATATATCACAGAAAATTTTGAAAGGATGATAATAATGAAACCCTTTAATATAAAGGCAATAGCTATACCAACGGTTTCGCTGTTTGCCATATGTCTAATAGTTACGGCGTTGTTAGCTGGGACTAATGCAATGACAGCAGATACTATTGCAAGGCAGTCCTTGGAAAAGGCATCACAATCAAGAAGCGTTGTGCTACCACAGGCTAAGGATTTTAAGGAATGCACATTAGATGATAAAACATACTACCAAGGATTGGACGACAGCGGTAACATTGTGGGCTACACCTTTACCACAGCTGCAAAGGGCTATGGTGGTGAGGTACAGGTTATGACAGGTATTGACAGCACCAACGCAGTCAGCGGTGTAGTTATCCTGTCACAAAACGAAACACCGGGACTAGGTGCTAATGCGGAAAAGGATGTATTTAAGGATCAGTTTAAGCAACAGCTAACATGGGACGGTGGCATGTTTACAGTGATTAAAAATGCACAACCGACTACAGGTGAAATACAGGCTATGACTGGTGCTACCATAACATCAAAGGCAGTGGCGAATGCTGTTAATGAGGCTGTTGATATGTACTATAAAGTAGCGGTAGACAAGGGGGCAGATAAATAATGGCTCAAAAGAAAACAATGCTTCAAGAATTTTCAAAGGGTATTATCAAGGAAAACCCTGTACTATGCTTGGTGCTGGGAACCTGTCCTACCTTGGCGGTTACTACAGCCGCTACTAATGCCATTGGTATGGGTATAGCGGCTACCTTGGTCTTAATATGCTCAAACGCTGTTATTTCTGCGTTAAGAAACGTTATACCAGATAAGGTTCGTATTCCTGCTTACATAACAATTATTGCAGGCTTTGTTACTATTGTGCAAATGCTTGTAAAGGCGTATGCACCAGCAATAGATGAGAGCTTGGGTATTTTCCTACCCCTTATTGTTGTTAACTGTATCATCTTGGGCAGAGCGGAAATGTACGCCAGTAAAAACAGGGTCATCCCATCTATGCTGGATGGTTTAGGTATGGGTGTAGGCTTTACAGCGGCTATGCTGTTAATGGGCATTATACGTGAGCTGTTAGGCACAGGCTGTGTATTTGGTATACCTATTACAGCTGGTTTTGTCAGCCCAATTATTATATTTATACTGCCACCGGGGGGCTTCTTTGTATTTGGTATGCTTATTGCGTTATCCAACAAGCTAAGCCACAAGAAAAATCCTGAGACGGCAGGCTGTGGCAGCTGCCCGATGAGTGGTACTTGCTCAAAATTAAAGGCCGAAGGGGGCTGTGACAAATGATAAAAAGCTTGGTTGCCGTTTTCTTGGCGGCTATATTAACAGAAAACTATGTGCTAAGTAAATTTTTAGGAATTTGTCCATTTTTAGGAGTATCTAAAAAACTAAAAACAGCGGTAGGCATGAGCGGGGCTGTAATATTTGTTATGGTGCTGGCAACAGCTGTTACTTGGCCCATATACCAAAGCATGCTTGTGCCAGCAGGACTGGAATATCTGCAAACTATTGTTTTTATTTTAGTTATAGCAGGGTTAGTACAGTTAGTAGAAATTTTGTTAAAAAAATATATGCCTCCTCTTTATAACTCACTTGGTATATACCTGCCATTAATCACTACAAACTGTGCGGTTTTAGGTGTAACAATGCTTGTTATAGAAAAAGCATCGGGTGACCCTGCCTTTACATACGTATCAGCATTGGTAAATGCTCTTGGTGCAGGCGTGGGCTTTCTGGTGGCTATGGTTATGTTTGCAGGTGTGCGTGAAAGATTAGAAACCAGTGATATACCACAAACCTTTAAAGGACTGCCTATTACGTTGGTAGCGGCATCATTAGTAGCTATATCATTCTTAGGCTTTAGCGGTTTAGTAGAAAACTTAATTAAGTAACGCCTATATTTAAGGAAAGGGTATGATGTTTAATGAACCCAATAGTTATTGCTATTATTATTGTTGCTGGTATAGGATTAGTTGTGGGATTAATTCTGGCAGTAGCATCTATCGTGTTCGCTGTGCCTAAAAATGAAATGGCAGAGGCTGTTTTGGAGGTTTTACCAGGTGCTAACTGTGGTGCGTGTGGCTTTTCAGGCTGCAGCGGTTATGCAGCAGCCTTAGCTGATGGCAGCGCCGAAAGCGGTTTGTGTGCTCCCGGTGGTACTCAGGTGGTTAAGGCGGTTGCAAAGGTTTTGGGGAAGGATGCAGGGCTTGTAGAGAAAAAAACAGCGGTTGTCCATTGTGTTGGCAGCTGTGATAACACTGACACAAAAATGGAGTATGATGGCATAAAAACCTGTAAAGCTGCCAGCGTGCTGACAGGTGGCACAGGTAAATGCGGTTTTGGCTGTATAGGCTTTGGCGATTGTGTAAATGCCTGTGAATATGATGCCATAAGGGTATGCAACGGTGTGGCGGTTGTTAACCCAGAAAGCTGTAAAGCTTGTAAAAAATGTGTAGCTGTTTGTCCTAAAAATATTATTTCCATAATACCTGTAAAAAAGGCAGCTGTGGTTAGATGCAGTAACCATGACAAGGGCGGTATTACAAAAAAAGCCTGCACAGCTGGCTGTATAGGCTGTATGCGTTGTACTAAGGTATGCCCTACAGGTGCTATAAAGGTGGAAAATTTTTTGGCTAGCATTGACAGTAGCTTGTGTACGGGATGCGGTAGCTGTATGGCAGAGTGTAAACAAGGCTGTATTACAATGTGAAGATTAAATGAATTTTACAAATTTATAGGATTTATTAACAGCCCTTAACAATTTCTTAACAACTGTTAATAGAAATTTATTTATTATTATAGATGTAATCAAAATCCTGTCTAATTATAGACAGAAAAGGAGTGACATAATAAATGGTCGAGGTAAAAGACCTGGTAAAACGCTATGGCGATAAGCTGGCGGTTAATAATGTTAGCTTTACTGTAGACAGTGGCGAAGTGCTGGGATTTCTAGGACCTAACGGTGCAGGTAAATCCACTACAATGAATATCATTACAGGATACCTGTCATCTACGTCAGGTAAAGTAACAGTTGATGGATGTGAGATTTTAGATAATCCTATAGGTGCTAAATCTAAAATAGGTTATCTGCCAGAGCTACCACCGCTGTATATGGATATGACAGTTAAAAGATATTTGCAGTTTGTTTTTGACTTGAAAAAGGTAACGCTGCCAAAGGAAGAGCATCTGACAGAGGTGTGCAGGGTTACGAAAATTACAGATGTTTATGACCGGCTTATAAAGAATTTGTCAAAAGGCTACAGACAGCGTGTGGGCTTAGCACAAGCACTAATCGGCAATCCTCCTGTTTTGATTTTAGATGAGCCTACGGTAGGCTTAGACCCTAAGCAGATAATTGAAATGCGAAACTTAATCAGAGGATTAGGTAAAAAGCATACAGTTATTTTGTCATCTCATGTTTTATCTGAGGTACAGGCTATATGCGACAGAATAATTGTAATTAACAACGGTAAGCTGGTAGCAAACTCTGCTACTAAAGAAATATCTGGCAATGTAGCTGGTTATCACAAGCTAGAGCTACATATAGACGGAGCAACCAGTCGTGTTATATCTGCGTTAAAAACCATTGACGGTGTAGTAAGGGTGAAAAAGGTAATGGACACGGTAGATGGTTTTGGTGAATATATGGTAGAGTCCCGAAAGGATACAGACATAAGAAAACCTGTATTTCATGCCATGGCAAAGATAGATTGTCCTATTGTAATGATGAAGAGTGCCGAGCTAAGCTTAGAGGACGCATTCCTAAAGCTGACAAAAGACGGTATACCTGTAAAGGGAGGTAAAAAATAATGTCTGCTATATATAGACGTGAGATGTACTCGTACTTTACCTCTGGTATTGCGTATGTGGTATTGACAGTATTTACACTTTTTTCAGGATTTTTCTTTATGATGAATTGTCTGGTTAGTGACACCTCAAGCATGACTTCAGTTTTTGTTAATATGTTTATGGTGGTTCTATTGTTATTGCCTATACTTACCATGAGGCTATTTAGTGAGGATAAAAAGCAAAAAACAGATCAGGGCTTATTAACAGCTCCTGTTAATCTGTTTCAAATAGTTATAGGCAAGTATTTGTCAGCTGTAACAGTTTTTGCTATTTCTTTGATTATCTTTATATTGGACGCCGTGGTTATAAGCTTTTTTACACAGCCTTCATGGTCAATGATATTTAGCAATATGCTGGGCATGTTCTTGTTAGGCAGCGCAATGATTGCTATTTGTTGCTTTATCTCCTCATTAACCGAAAGTCAGGTAGTATCAGCAGTAATCGGTATAGCGGTAGGTCTGTTAATATCTTTTTTAGATACATTGGCATCTGCCGTGCCAATAGATTTTATAGCCAGTAGTTTAAAATCTATTTCCTTCCTGACACCATATCAAAATTTTTCAGTTGGAATAATCAGCCTATCAAGTGTAATTTTCTTTTTAAGTATATGCGTAATATTCTTGTTTTTGACTATTCGTGTATATGAAAAAAGACGTTGGAGTTAAGGAGGTACTGTGAAATGAATAATGAAAAAGATAACAAGGACTCCTTAGAGGAGGCAATAGATAATTTTTCTGAAAAACCACAGACTGACAAGGTAGTGGAAACCACAGAACAAAAAGATTCTACAGTTATCAGTACAGATGATGGAAATGCTGTTTCTGATAATGCTCCAAAAAAGAAGAAGCTTTCAGATAAATTTAAGTCAAAGGCATTTAAACGAGGTTGGATTTCCCTTGCGTTTACCTGCTTGTTTATTGCTGCTGTCATAATAGTTAATATGGTAGCAGGCGTTTTGGTTGAAAAGGTACCAGCGTTAAAGGCTGACCTAACAGCCAGCGGTACATATCAGCTGACCGCTGATACCACAGACTTTTTACAAACCTTATCAAAGGATGTAAAAATTATGGTTTTAGCCCCAGAGGGTGACTATACAGCAGCTAACCAGTATTATTTGCAGGCCAACACACTACTAAAAATGTATCCCCAGTACAGCACTAAAATTTCACTGGAGTACATTGACCTAACAGCCAACCCTACCTTTGCCAACGATTCAAAGTATAAAAGTGACTCCTTGCAGGCTGGTGATTACATAGTAGAGTGTGGTGACAAGCACCGTGTGTTAACGACGGATGATTTGTTTGAGCAAAGCTACGATTCTACAAGCGGGTCTTCTACGGTAACAGGCTTAAAGGTGGAATCTGCTGTAACAACAGCTATTCTAAACGTTACATCCGACAGCCAGACAAAGGTCCAGTTTATTGACGGCTTTGGTACATACACAGCGACAGGCTTTACAAAAGTATTGGAAAGCAATAACTATGATGTATCTAACGTTGCACTGCTGACTGGTAATATAGGTGACGATACCAGCATGATTATACTGTTTACACCATCTGTTGACCTTGACGAGTCTTCAGCAAAGAAAATAAATGATTTTCTGTATAACAAAGGTGAATATGGTAAAAACCTGTTGTATGTTGCGTCACAGGTTAACGGTGAAACACCTGTGCTAGATTCCTTATTGGCAGAGTGGGGTGTTGAAATGGCAGGTGGTATGGCCATGGAAATGGATGAAAACCACTTGTTATATTCTAATTCATATGCTGTTTCTACAACAGAATACGGCAGCACTGACTATACAGCAGGGTTAAAGGATTCTACATTAAATCTAGTAGCGGGTTATATCAGACCTGTTGTAATCAATGACCAAAACAAAGCGGTTGCGTTGCTGACAACTACTGACAGTGCAAAATTATTACCTTATGATGCTACAGATGATTTTTCATTTGATAACGTTACAGCAGAAAAATATAGCATTGCTACTATGTCTACAAAGACATCAGAGTCCAGCGAAGGTAAATCAAATGTTGCGGTGTTTGGTTCAGCATTAATATTTGATGACAGTGCTTTGCAAATGTCATCATATAACAATAGCCCATACATTTTAAATATGTTTAATATCCTAACAGACCATGCCGATGACGGTATTGCCATTGAGGGTAAAAATCTACAGGATAACCAGCTAGGTATAGTTGCCTCTCAAACCCAGCTTATATCCACAATATTTATAGGCCTTATCCCGTTGGCAATAATTATTTTAGGTTTAATTATTTGGCTTCGCAGGAGGAATAAATAATGGCTGATGAAAAAAAAGTAAATAAGGATATGGCAGATGTACACACAGATAAGGAAAATGAAGCTGTTGTGGAGGAAAGCTCCGCACAGGGAACCGTGTTTTCTGCTGACTATGACGGTGAGCTTGGTAATATAAAGGTAGCACAAAGGACAAAGGACAGCAAAAGCCCAAAGAAAAAGGTGCTGCTTATTATTATTGCTGCTGTTGCTGTAATAGGTATATTAGTGGGTGTTTATTGCTTAGTTAACAGTATGCCTAGTGCAGATGATACTACGGCTACATATCCAACAGATGAAAATGGAGAGCAATATGCTGTGGACTTAAAGGGCAATAAAATTCCTTCTGAAAAGGATGGTAACGGCAATATTCTAAGTGCGGGTGTTGAAGAGCTGATTACACAGGTTCCAGCAGCTATTTCAACTATTGATGTTGAAAACGAATCAGGTACATTTACCGTTAAATCCGAAACCTCCACCGTACAGGCGACAACAGCTGCTGGTGAGGAGGCTACCGCTACCGTTGGTACTACATATACCTTGGTAGGCTTTGAGGACGCCGACCTTAAAAGTGGTCAGGCAGACGCTATAGCTAACGATGCCGCCGCAGTTACAACAACTAAAATTGTTGATATTAATGGTGAAAACCCTGAGGATTACGGATTATCAAAACCCAGAGCAACAGTTACAGTAACCTTTACGTCAGGTGAAAAAGACATTATCAGGGTTGGCAATGACGTAACAGGTGATGAAGGTACATATATTCAGGTTAATGATGATAAGGCAATTTATTTAGTGGACAGTGAATCTGTGGACAGCTTCTTTTACAGCCCTTTATCATTGTTAAACACAGAAATTACAAGCCCATCATCGTCAGACGATACCAACACTCCAACCTCGTTTACTATCAGCGGAACAAACTTTCCACAGCCACTTGTATTTGTGCCTAATGATGATGGAACAAATACAGCATACTACAAGATGACATCTCCAAAGGAGCGTCCTGCTAACGTTGCCACAGGCTCTAACGTTATTGGCAGCGTGCTGTCATTAACAGCAGAGGCTGTTGTGTGCTATCACCCATCAGAGGAGCAGATGAATAGCTTTGGAGTTGGTGACCCATACGCACAGGTGGCAGCCGTATATCCTGATGTGGAATATACCTTAGCTGCCTCTGCACCTAATAGTAATAACCTTGTGTATGTTTACAACAAGGACAAGAACGTTATCTACTCTATTTCAGCGGATAAGGTTCCTTGGGTAACCACCAGCTATGACGAAATGGTTTACGAGTATGTATTAAAGCCAAACAAGGATTCTTTAAGCTCTATAGAAGTAACCGCAGATGGAAAAACATATACCTTTAACATGGAAACCGTTTCCTCTACTGACAGCGAAGGTAATGACAATAGTACCTTGGTTACAAGGTATGGTGACACAGAGCTAAATGAAAGCTACTTTGACACCTATTTCCAAAATGTTATTTCTGCCACCCGTGAGGGTACATATGATGGCAGCGCTGCTAGTGATGCCACGCTGACAATTAAATTTACATACAATGTCAGTGGTAAGGCAGCTGAAACTATCACATACTATAAGGGTGATTCCAGAAAGTATTTGGAAAGCTATAACGGAGATGCAGACAGCTTCGTTTATGACACGTATGTAGAAAAGATTATTAGCGACACAAAAACAATTAGTGAGAACAAACGTGTAGATGCTTTTTAATTTTACACAGTAAATAATAAAGGGCAGATTACAGCATATTATGCTTTAAACCTGCCCTTTACTCATTAGCAATTATAGGTGACAAGCGTCATGAAAGGCAAGGTGCTTAACATACAGCACCTTGCCTTTATTTGTGCGAATAAAGACACCAAGATTATATGTGCCAAATATACGTTGAAAAACACTTTGCTTTATTACGGTTAGCTCTATGTTTTTTGCTGGCAGGATAGTTGTTTGCAGGGTTAGTCCCTTGTAGGTGCAAATTTTTGCTGTTTTGTCCCCTATACACACACAGCAGTGATTAAATGCAATTATTCTAAACCACAGCCATATAATTGACAGTGGTACAAAAAACAGTAAATATATTGAAATAAACGACCTGTCTATATTAGAGAAGTACATATATATTGATACAGCTAAAATTAAACCTAAGAAGGTTAATGGCAGATATAAATAGGATTTTATGCTTTTTCGTTGTGGTTTAAAACACGTATGGTATTCAGAGAAAGGGTATAGCTGTTTAATAATGTCCACTGTTAGTGCTTTGCTTCCAATAGGCACCAGCATGGAGCCGTCTGTGTTTTTTCTCTTGCTGTTGTGTATGCTTTCTATATATGTGGAGTAATGACGCAGTATAATCATAAACAAATTTTGTTTTATGGTAATGGCACTAATATTTTTAATAGATGTTATAAATCCGCTGGTAGATATAAAGCCTCTTGTAATAAAAATTTTATCACCTTGCTTTTGCAGGGTAAAGTTACTGTATCTAAAGGCTTGTATAATTACTGATATACAATAGCCTATTAAAAAAATGCCTGCCAAATATGCCATAGCTGGGGGTAATCCAAATATCATAAGATACGACGTCAAGTCCATACTGCTATACAGCCTGTCGCTGTATTCCTGTCCCAAAACCTTGCCTATCTTATTAATAAACGGTGCTAAGATTAGCAGTCCTGTAAAAACTGATGTTCTGGTTAAAGCCATGAGTAAGGTTTTATATGAGGCAAGCTTTAACAAACATTTGCTGTTTGTCTGCTGCCAAAAGGAGGTGGTTATTGTTTTGGCATTTTTCCGTGTTGTATAGATACTTAAAGGCTTTTTATCAGCGATCGAGTTGGTATCTATCAGCATACGAACAGAACCAAATAGCTTTGGAAGAATACTGCCCTGTATGAATACAGAGCATATATTATTATACTGTGTTACTGTTGTACGATTTACAAAAATTCCTTTTTCATAAAGTAATGCTTCACGGTGTAATTGTAAATGAATGCTTTTATACTGATAAACAGCTATAACAACTAATGCTATAATAATTAATATGTTTATAAGCGTGCTGCTTATTTTGCCTAAGAGCGTTTCTGGGCTGAACAGCAGCTGCTGCAGTACTGGTATGATTAAAAAATATAAAAAACGTGATAGATAGGTGTATATGGTGTAGGGGTGTGGCTTAATGTTAATAGATTGTTTATTCATATGGTCACTCTAACTCTTTCGGTATAGATGGAATATCGTTTATAATAACCTTTGCACCCTTTGTGTATATAGCAACGCTGACAATATTCATTTTTCTGCTAATTGGTGTTGTTATGGCTTTTGTGTATTCTATGTTTTTAATTAGCAGTGTATATTGCCTATGAAAAAAAACACCCTTCTCTATGGTAATGCTTTGGGTGGCAATTTTATAACAGCTGTTTTCATATAGAAGGGGTGCGTATAATGTGAAAAGCAGAATATATGCTATAAATGCCAGTAGAAGAATAAATACCCCCAGCACATAGCTGAAAACAAAAATACCGCCAATGATGAATGCTAACATTATACTGCATATGGTGGCTCGTATCCGAAATAATGCAACCTTTTTAGGTGATGGTCTTTGAATAATTGGCTTTTCCACAGTGTAAACCACCTCATTACTTATTTATGCCGAAAAAATATTAAATGATACATAACCCAGTGCCTATAAATGGCAGTTGACAAAATTTGACTAAATGTATAAAATATATTTTGGTGAAGTGTGGGTTTAACCACCCAATTTGTTTTTTTACCTTTATCCTGAAAGAATAGGATAAGGGTGTTTTTTTATGATATGAGTTTTGTATGAGGTTGAAAGGAATGGATACGAAAATGGAGCTAACAGGTTCAGAGATTATCGCAGAATGCTTGCTGGAACAGGGGGTAACAACAGTATTTGGCTATCCCGGTGGTTCGGTGCTGAATATATATGATACATTGTATATGTACAGTGACAGAATAAATCATATTATGACAGCACATGAACAGGGTGCAGCACACGCTGCGGATGGTTATGCACGTGCTACAGGAAAAACAGGTGTGGTTATTGCTACATCAGGTCCTGGTGCTACTAACCTAATAACCGGTATTGCTACGGCATATATGGACAGCGTGCCTATGGTAGCCATTACGGGTAATGTTTCCAGAGCTTTATTAGGACGTGACAGCTTTCAGGAAGTAGATATAAGGGATATAGCAAAGCCTGTTACAAAAGCTAGCTTTCAGGTTATGACCATGGAGGAGCTGGCACCTACCCTGCGTAATGCGTTTAAAATAGCAGGCAGCGGTAGAAAAGGTCCTGTGTTGGTAGATATTCCAAAGGATATAACAGCGTTAAGAACAGCGTATGCTAAGGAAACCGTAATACCATGGGAGAAGCCCCAGATACAAAGCAGCAGCGGGCTGGAAGAAATACAGAAGATTTTAGCAAATTGTAAAAGACCGCTTATATATGCCGGCGGTGGCGTTATCAGCAGTAACGCAGCAGCTGAGCTAACAAAATTTGCTGAGCTGTTGGATGCCCCTGTGTGCTGTTCATTAATGGGTATGGGTGCAATATCTGGGAAACATCCTTTGTTTGCAGGAAATATAGGTATGCACGGTGCTTTTGAAACGGGTATGGCAACGAAAAAGGCAGATGTTATTATAGCGGCGGGTGCAAGATTTTCTGATAGAGTAGCAGGAGATACAGAAAAATTTGGAGAAAAAGCAACCGTAATACATTTAGATATAGATAAAAAAGAGATAGATAAAAACGTAAAAGCTGATATGTGGTTGTTAGGTGATATAAAGGACGTATTGCATAAATTAAACGGTGGACTTTCACAACAGGGGCATAAGGGTTGGTTTGAACAAATAAATACATGGCAGGCAGAAACAGCAGCTGCTGATAAAAAGGATAATACATATCCAACCCCACAGGAGATATTAAAGGCTATGGATAATCTTCGTAATGATGATGATATTGTTGTAACAGATGTGGGTCAGCATCAAATGTGGGTGTCACAGGAATGCAGGTTTAACTCACCACGTACATTGCTAACATCAGGTGGCTTAGGTACAATGGGCTATGGTATGGGCGGCGCTATAGGCGCATCAATGGGTAAAAAGCACAGCCGTGTGTTTTTAGTAACAGGTGATGGCAGCTTCCATATGAACCTAAATGAGCTGGTAACCCTAAAATCCTACAATATACCTGTGGTTGTCCTAATTATGAACAATACAGTGCTAGGTATGGTTAGACAGTGGCAAAAGCTGTTTTATGGACACAGATTTTCCCAGACAGACCCACATAGGCAAACAGATTTTGTATCGTTGGCAAATGCCTTTGGCGTAAAGGGTATGCGTGTAACTAAGTCTGAGGAGGTTTCAGAAACACTGGAAAAGGCCGTACTGTTAAATGAACCTGTGGTAATTGATTTTAGAATATCACCAGATGCTAATGTGCTACCAATGATACCACCAGGTAAGGATGTTGACAGCATGATATTAGAGCTAAACTAAAAAAATTATAGGTGCATTCCTTCAATACAAAAAATTTATTGTTATTTTTGAATATGTGTGTTACAATAAGCTAAATACATAATATTTACAAAGCATTTTTTAATTTGCAAGGAAGGGTTGATAATTATGCAAAATAGAAATAAATTTAGCGAGGTAACTCAAGATGTTATAGACTTGAGTCAGCTTTGTATTAACAATAGCAGTATTGATCCGTCGCTGTACTCTAAGTACGACGTGAAAAGAGGTCTGCGTGACCTAAACGGTAGAGGTGTATTGACAGGACTAACCGAGATTTCAGAGGTTTGTTCTACTGAAGAAATAAACGGAGAGCGTATTCCTATAGACGGTAAGCTGTTTTATCGTGGTTATGACGTAGAGGATATTGTAAAAGGCTTTACAAGTGAGGACCGTTTTGGTTTTGAAGAAATTACCTATCTGCTGTTATTTGGTAATTTGCCAGAAAAGAAGGCATTAGAAGATTTTTCATCTATGATTAACTATTACCGTATATTACCAACAAGCTTTGTTCGGGACATTATTATGAAAGCACCTAGCCGTGACATTATGAATGCTATGGCACGAAGCGTTTTAACCCTGTATTCATATGATGAGCATGCTGAGGATACATCTATCCCTAATGTGCTTAGACAGTGTTTACAGCTGATTGCACTATTCCCTATTTTTTCAGTTTATGGTTTTCAGGCATATGGCTATTATCATGATAACCAAAGCCTAATTATCCATACACCACGTCCTGACCTGTCAACTGCAGAAAATATTCTGTATATGCTGCGTCCGGACAGCCAATACACACATTTGGAGGCTAAGCTTTTGGATATGGCATTGGTTTTGCACGCAGAGCATGGTGGTGGTAATAACTCCACCTTTACAACGCACGTTGTTACCTCATCTGGTACAGATACATACTCTGCTATTGCAGCGGCGTTAGGCTCTTTAAAAGGTCCTAAGCATGGTGGTGCAAACATAAAGGTTGTTCGTATGTTTGAGGATATAAAGGCCAATGTTAAGGACTATGACGACGAGGAAGAGGTAGAGGCATATCTGGCTAAGATTCTGCATAAGGAAGCCTTTGATAAAGCAGGTCTTATATATGGTATGGGTCATGCTATTTACTCGTTATCTGACCCACGTGCCAGAGTTTTCAAGGGCTTTGTTGAAAGCTTATCAAACGAAAAAGGCAGACAAGAGGAGTTTAAGCTATATTCTTCTGTTGAACGTATAGCGGCTAACCTGATTGCTAAGGAGAGAAAAATATACAAGGGTGTTAGTGCAAACGTTGACTTTTACAGTGGCTTTGTTTACAGCATGCTGGATCTGCCATCAGAGCTATACACGCCATTGTTTGCAATTGCAAGAATTGCTGGTTGGTCAGCTCATAGAATAGAGGAGCTTGTAAACCCAAGTAAAATTATTCGTCCTGCATATATGAACGTACAGGACAGACGTGCATATATTGATATGACAGATAGATAAATATTATATAACCTTAATTGGCGGTGAGCATATGTTCACCGCCCTATTTTTATTTGTACTGCGTTGCTTTCTCGTCATCTGTTATTATGAGTGTTGCATAACGGGGTTATATATAAATTTCTTTAGTGATATATTAACAGTTTTTTATATGGTTGCAGGCACAAAATCTACCCAAGGGATGTGGTTATTTACCTTTTACTTTTGGTGTGCGTTGTGATATAATTACAAAGTATAAAAAGAAGCTTTTATAGTGAATTCCAGTCTTTTTAAACGTTAAATGTATAGAAAACATATTTAATTATTAAATTTTAAAAAATAGATGGTATAATGGGCAATGACAAAAGCTTTCTTTGCTTTATATGAATAACTTATGTGAATATAAAAGGATTATTAGCGGGGCGTTGTCGCCCTGTTTGTTATAAATAAGGGGGATTATCACTTGAAGGTGGGATTAGACGTAGGTTCAACTACTGTCAAATGTGTTGTTTTAGACGATAACAACACCATATTATATAAAACTTATGAAAGACATTATTCCCAGATAACTCAAAAAATATCTGACATCCTAAAAAAGGTTCGCAATGAGATAAAGGGTTGTGAAAAAGCAGAGATTGCTATATCTGGTTCGGCAGGTATGGGTATAGCAGAAAGCTGTGATATGGACTTTGTACAGGAGGTGTACGCTACCCGTGTAGCGGCCAACACATTTATTCCTGGTACTGATGTAGTTATAGAGCTAGGCGGTGAGGATGCAAAAATATTGTTCCTGTCTGGTGGTATGGAGGTTAGAATGAATGGCTCCTGTGCTGGAGGTACAGGTGCTTTTATAGACCAGATGGCAACGTTGCTGAATGTACCTATTGAGGAATTAAACGGGCTGGCAGGCGAAAGTAAGAAAATTTATACTATAGCATCACGTTGTGGCGTTTTTGCAAAGACAGATATTCAGCCACTGTTAAATCAAGGTGCCAGAAAAAGTGATATAGCTGCCAGCATTTTCGCAGCTGTTGTTAATCAAACTGTGGCTGGGTTGGCACAGGGTCGTGAAATAAAGGGCAAGGTGGTATATTTAGGTGGACCGCTAACGTTTATGGAACAGCTTCGTACTCGCTTTGACACTGTTTTAAAAACTACGGGAGTTTGCCCAGAAAATTCCCTGTACTATGTAGCGTGCGGTGCAGCCCTGTGTGCTGAAAACACTGTAGATTTTACACAGGTTATAAACAGTGTGGAAAACTATAAGGGTACAGGTAACTTTGCTTTTAACCCTCCTCTTTTTAAAGACCAACAGGCTTATGATGACTTTACAGCCAGACATAAAAAAGCACATGTGGAAACAGGTGACATAAAAGCGTATGACGGCAAAGTGTTTATTGGTATAGATGCTGGCTCTACAACAGTAAAGGCTGTTGTTATTGGCGAGGATAAAAAACTACTGCATTCAAAATATTTACCAAATAGTGGTAATCCGGTACCTATTATTAAAAGCTTTTTGGAGGAGCTGTATGGGCTATGTCCCAATATTAAAATAGGCTCTTCGGCTGTAACAGGATATGGTGAAGAAATTATAAAGAACGCATTTTGTGCTGACTTTGGTGTGGTTGAAACTGTGGCACACTTTACTGCGGCTAAAAACTTTATGCCTGATGTAGAGTTCGTCATTGACATTGGTGGGCAGGATATTAAATGCTTTAAAATTCATAATGGAACAATTGACAATATCTTTTTAAATGAGGCTTGTTCATCTGGCTGTGGTTCGTTCTTACAAACCTTTGCTAACGCATTAGGCTATAATATAGAGGAATTTTCTAGGCTGGGTATATTAGCTAAGCATCCTGTTGACCTAGGTTCACGCTGTACTGTGTTTATGAATAGTTCAGTAAAGCAGGCACAAAAGGACGGTGCTACAATAGAGGATATTTCTGCCGGACTGTCCCTAAGCGTTGTAAAGAACGCCTTGTATAAGGTTATCAGAGCCTCTGGACCTAATGAGCTGGGCAGAAAAATAGTAGTACAGGGCGGTACATTTTTGAATGATGCCGTGCTAAGAGCCTTTGAGCAGGAGATGGGTACACAGGTTGTACGTCCTGATGTTTCAGGCTTAATGGGTGCCTTTGGTGCAGCGTTATATGCAAAATCTAAATATAATGGCAGCAGCAGCACTCTGCTTAACTCTCAGCAGTTAAAAGAGTTCGTTCACGAAATACAGGTTGTAAACTGTGGTATGTGCAGTAATAATTGCCGTTTAACAGTTAACAAATTTTCAAATGGCAGAAAGTTTATTGGGGGTAACCGCTGCGAACGTCCAGTTACGAAAAAATCACCTGATGAAACCTTAAATATATATGAGTACAAGCTAAAATTACTACAGGAATACAAGCCCAAGAAGGGTAAACGTGGGGTTATAGGTCTGCCTATGGGTCTGAATATGTATGAGCTGCTGCCGTTTTGGTATGCGTTTTTTACAGAGCTTGGATTTGAGGTGGTTCATTCACCTATATCAGACCGAAAGCTGTATGCTAAGGGTCAGCAAACAATACCATCAGACACGGTTTGTTACCCTGCCAAGCTAATGCATGGTCATGTGCAAACCTTGATTGATGATGGTATAAAAAATATATTTTATCCATGTCTTTCATACAATTTGGATGAGCATATGGGTGATAACCACTATAACTGTCCTGTTGTTGCCTATTATTCTGAGGTTATTAAGGTTAATATGAGGGATATAGAAAAGGTAACATTTATAAACGATTACTTGGGCATACACAGAAAAAAGGATTTTCCTGTGAAAATGTGCGGTGTATTGGCACAGTACTTTGATGGTATATCATTAAAAGAAATAAAAAAAGCATCTAAGGCAGCTTATGATGAGTACGACAGGTACTTTCAAAAGGTAAGAGCCAGAGGTCATGCCATCATAGAACAAGCACGAAAGGAAAACAAGGAAATTGTTGTGTTGGCGGGTCGCCCATATCATGTAGACCCAGAAATAAACAAAGGTATTGATAAGCTAATATCTGGTTTTGGAGTGGCAATAATTTCTGAGGATATTATAAGTGATAAGGTACAAAGATTTACTACCAATGTTCTAAATCAATGGACATACCATTCACGCTTATATGCGGCGGCACATTACCTACAATCCCAGAAGGATATGAACCTAGTTCAGCTGGTTTCCTTTGGCTGTGGTGTAGATGCTATAACAACAGACGAGGTTCGAGAGATATTAGAGTCTGAGGGGAAAATATATACACAGATAAAAATAGATGAGATAACAAACCTAGGTGCGGTAAAGATTAGAATACGCAGCTTGTTAGCGGCTATTGCAGAGCAAAGGGAAAGCAAGGGCTAGTACCATTGTCAAGGGCTTAAGGAGAAAAACATTTATGGCAAAACTAGAGTATGATAAAACAGGCAGATTGCTGTTTACTAAGGAAATGAAAAAAGAATATACTATTCTGTTGCCTATGATGGCACCTATACAGTTTAGATTAATACAAAAGGTGTTTGAAGAATTTAATTATAAAACCGTATTGTTAGATACAGAAGGACCAGAAATAGCACAGGTAGGACTAAAATACGTACATAATGATACCTGCTACCCAGCACTGCTTGTTATAGGTCAGTTTATGCACGCCTTACAAAGTGGTAAGTATGATGTTAACAAAACGGCACTTATGATTACACAAACAGGTGGTGGATGCCGAGCGTCTAACTATATTCATTTGCTTAGAAAGGCGCTTAGAAAAGCAGGCTTTGAAAATGTACCTGTAATATCCCTTAATATGTCTGGGCTAGAGAAGAATAGCGGTTTCTCCTTCACCCTGCCAATGATTAGGCGGACAATAGGGGCGTTGGTTTATGGTGACACATTAATGCTGTTAAGCAATCAAACTAAGCCCTATGAGGTGCACAAGGGCGAAAGCATGGCGTTGGTAGACAGCTGGATAGAAAACCTGTCCAATCAGTTTAGAAGCGGTAAGGGCTATACCATATCAGAGCAAAAGAAAAATCTAGACGCTATTTCAAGCTCCTTTTCACAAATAGAGATGAAAAAGGTATCAAAGATAAAGGTTGGTATAGTAGGCGAGATATATGTAAAATATGCACGCTTGGGGAATAACAATCTGGAGCAGTTTTTAGCGGATCAAGGCTGTGAAGTCTTTGTGCCTGGTATTATGGGCTTTGCGTTGTTTAAGGTTGATAACCGCTTAGAGGATATAAAGCTGTACGGCGGCAGTAAGGTTAAGTTTAAAATAGTGAAGCTGCTGTTTGATTATCTGGAAAAAATGGAAACAATGATGATTGAAAGCACTGCTAAATACGGTTTTACACCACCAGGAAAATATTCACATACTAAAGAATTAGTAAAGGGTGTTATTGGTTATGGTAACAAAATGGGTGAGGGATGGTTGTTGACAGCAGAAATGTTAGAGCTAACGGAAACAGATTATCCTAATATTGTATGCACACAGCCATTTGGCTGCCTGCCAAATCATATATGTGGCAAGGGCATGATACGCAAAATAAAGAATGTAGATCCACGTGCTAATATTGTAGCTATTGACTATGACCCTGGCGCGCCTAGGGTAAATCAGGAAAACAGAATAAAGCTAATGCTGGCCGTTGCCAAGGAAAACCTAAATGCACAGTCAGACCAGAAAAATGTTGAAAAAACAAATTCAAAAATGCAGATAAAGGCAAAAGTTAAAACTACTGCGTAATGAAGGACAAGGCGTTTAGCAATAAAATATATTTACTAATATATAAAAAGCAGAGCATATTTACGAGAAATCTCCACACAAGGAAAACATGAATTGTTATTCATGGGAGATGGTAAATATGCTCTGCTGTTATTATAGGTTTTTTGTCAGGCTCTATTTATTTGCCATAACGGTTAGTATACAGTCTGCTTTTATATTCTGTGAAAGCTTGCCCTATTAACATAATACATACTTGATAATAATAAGTAATTGATATAAAGGCTACGGTGCATCACACAAATATAAATCAACAACAGGTGGCAGCTTAATGCCATCGCTTGCTTCACTTTTGTTTTAGTTGGGTTACCCCAACTATTGACATAGAGCCATTAATTATTCAGCTGTTAATTACTGTCAAAGCCAAAGCGTTGATAACGAAACAGTATGTTGTCAGCCCATGCCTTATCAATTTTAATAAAGCCCTTCATTGAACGCTCTTTTTTGCCTAATCTGCTGACGATACTCCATGATTTTCTGTACACGTCCAGCTTTGTTGTTTGAGTAAACATGGTATGCTCTATACCTAGAAAAAATGTAAAGCCCAAGGTGTTATTTTCTTTATCGTACAATGAAAAATATCCCTCATTGACGTCCTGCTCTTTTTTTCGTGCCACTGCCTCTGCTACAGCTGCTTTTGTCAGCTCTATTGCCATATCGTCTAAGCCTGCTTCAAATATAAGAATTTTCTCCTTAAATTCGTTAAAGGTAGGAACAATACGCTTTGTTATTTTTGGTAAATCAGGATATTCCATTTCTACTGTACGGTCTATCATTTGACCCTTTTCAATATCAGGTATAAAGTAAACCATGAATCTGTTTTTAGGGTCATTGTATAGGCAGGGATAATATAATCTAGCCTTATATTCACAGTAAGGACAGTAAAAATCAAATAGCTCTCCTGTTAGTATTTTGTCGTGTAATTTTAAATCCTCTTGTGCATTTACGCTTTTGTAGATATGCACTTGGTTTTTTGATTTACACTGTGGACAACGTATAGATTTGATATCAACCACTGCCATTACCTCACCTCCAAAGCTTTTCTGGTGTATTATATCATATTTTAGAAAAATTTTTAAATATTTTTTAAAAGTTTATTTTTTAGTTGACCTGTGGGAAATTTTCTGCAATAATAGTGTTATAGTAAACAACAGATTAATATTTATGTATTAACCAATTTATTGATTAACCAATTTATTGCAAGGAGTCTTAAAAAATGAAATTTTTAGATGCAGTTGGCGGAGCCGTTACAGGTGCGCTGGATTATGTAATAGAAAAAAATCGTGTACAAGCACAGGTTAACAGACTACGTTTTGTTATGCGTAATGAAGCTAAGCTAATGGAAAAATCTTATAAGGAGCTTGGAAAGTATTATTATCAAAATCTAAGAGATAGCGATAATGCCGACAACAAAAAGCTATGCGAAACAATTGACAGGTCAAAGGCAAGAATGGCAAAGGCACAGAAGCGTTATCGAGAAGTAATGGAAACTCATTTGGAAAATTATACAGAGTCTATCATTGACAATAGCGATGAGGATGATATTACCTTGTTTTGTTCATATGAGGATGATAATGCTGTCAGCACAGCCGATGTTAGCACAGATGATGCCAGCCCAGCTAAAGAATAATTGCTTAGCTTAATATATTTTTACAGGGGACACGGACAACCGTGTCCCTATTGTTTTTAACTGAACGTCCAGTGTGTTAGTAATATCTAGTAACAGATATTACCTTTCCAAGGATTTCACAACCATCTACGATAATAGGTTGAAAGGTAGGGTTTTCAGGCTGTAAACGTATATGACCGTTTTCTTTATAGAAACGCTTAACGGTTGCCTCGTCCTCTATCATAGCTACTACTATTTCGCCGTTTTCAGCTACAGGAGTTTTGTGAACGACAATAATATCGTTGTCTAAAATACCTGCGTTTATCATACTCTCTCCCATTACACGCAGGGCAAAAAGCTCTCTGCCACGGCGTACGCTTTCACTAACAGGAATGTATCCTTCTATATCCTCTACGGCTAAAATTGGCACACCAGCGGTTACCCGTCCTAATACGGGTATCTGTGCCGATGATTCCTCACCAACTAAACGAATACTGCGGTTTATGCCTTGAGCACGGCGGCATATTAGCCCACGCTCCTCTAAGGCTTTTAGATTGGCATGTACTGTAGCGGTGGAGCTAAGACCTGTGGCACTACATATTTCTCGTACTGATGGAGAATCTCCATCCTGAACACAGCTGCGGACAAAATCTAATATTTTTTGTTGATTGGCAGACAGTGGCTTCATGGGGTATCTTCCTTTCACACAATTACTCACATTACGTCATTATAGGAGTATTGTACCATATATTTCTGCAAAAATCAAACATTTGTTCTAATTATACATGGTTCAACTTAATTCGACAAAAGACTTAAATTATTCATAATTACTTATATAATATTTAAATATTTATTCATAGCAAGTTCATACCTGACCAGTAATATATAAACATACTCAATGACGGAGCCGCACCGTCGGGAGTATAAATGTTCTACCCTCCTCAATGTACCCCTCAAACTAAAGAAACGAAAAAGAGCCGACTCAATCTACCGCAAGGATTGAGTCGGCTCTCTGTTATATACTTTTACAATCAGATGTTAATAGGTTAATGCTTATTTGCCATCGAAAATTTTTAAAGCCTGCTCGCCATCTGCTAATATGGCTGCCTTTAATTCTATAACGCTGACAAATTTTGTTTCACTGCGAATAAAGTCAAGCAGGCGAACCTCAATTTCTTTACCGTACAGCTCACCACAATGCTCACGAGGCATCCATGTTTCTGACAATGGCCCATCGCTGCCTACCGTTGGCTTTACACCAATATTTGTTACGCCACAAGCGTACCTGCCACCAACATTTACAGCAGAGGCATACACCCCATATTTAGGTAATATTAGGTCGCTTGGCATGGGTTGGTTAAATGTAGGTGTACCCATTTGTCTGCCTAGCTGGTTGCCCTTGTGTACTGGCAGACGGTATGAAAATTCTCTGCCCAGCATATGTGAAACGTCCTGAATTTTTCCCTGCTTAAGGCTATGACGTATTCTGGTGGAGCTTATAGGCTCATCCTTGTACATTACAGGCGCCACGGTAACGACCTCAATATCGTACTTCTCACAAAGCTCCTTTAGTCTTTCGGCATCACCCTGTGCACCACTGCCAAAGTGATAATTAAAGCCACAAAATACTTTTTTCGCTTTCAATGTATTTACTAAAATTTCCTGAACAAATTCAGCTGCGGACATATCCATTACATCGCTGAAGTCTACACAATAGGTGTATTCCACTTTCATATATGATAAAAAACGAAATTTTTGGTCATTCATCATCAGATTTTGTACTTTTTTCCCTGTTACTAAATTGGCTGGATTTTCTTGAAAAGTAAAAACAACAGGTGTTAAGCCTTGCTGTTTACAAGCCACAGCATTTTTTATTACCTGCTGATGACCTAAATGTATCCCATCAAAATAACCCAATGCTACAGCTGTTTCACAGGGCGACTTTATTATTTCGTTAAATATATTCATATTATAAAACCTCGGTTTGTTTTTATTTTGTCTTTTTTCCGCTATGCAACAGGTTCCTAACCTCTATAGTCATAGAAATAACAACGGCTATTATTAGTCCAATATCAATTTTGCAGAACAAATCAAAGGATTGTGTCAAAATTTGTTGAGAGGGATTGTCAGAAAGAGTGATAAAGGATACCAGTATATTAGTGGCATTTTTTGTTGCAATAGCTGTGCTACCCATAACAGACAGCTGTCCATTTACAGCCAAGGTCATAAGCGCAAAGCCTAATAGCAAAAACAACAGCACGCCAGTGAAAATAGGTTTTCGTGGTCTGTTTATAATATAAAATATGATAGTAAAAATTATTATAGCTGCACATATTATTATAACTACAGGACTAATAACCATTGGTAGCACCTCCTGATTTTTTAGATTGCTTTTAATTATATCACATTTTTTATAACTAAAAAACACCTTTTTCTAAAAGCATGGCTGTTTTCAGCACTGCTACCTGTGTTTTTGAGTCTGGTATTTGGTTATTGAGAACCATTTCTACCGCTTTGTCAATGTGTATTTTTTCTATCTTTAAAAATTCGTCCTCATCTGGACAGGTGTCGCCCACGCTGTCAATTCTACAAAAGTACAGATGAATAATTTCTGCACAGTATCCAGGTGATGGGTACAGCTGACCAAGGGACACATAACCCTTGCCTATGGCACCCACCTCCTCTTTTAATTCTCGTTTGCCATTTTCCAAGGGATTGCTGCCTTTTTCTAACTTACCTGCTGGTAATTCCAGCACCACCTCCTTGTATGGATAGCGGAACTGCCTAACAAAATATAAACAGTTGTTCTCATCCAAGGGGGCTATACATACACCGCCAGGGTGGCCAACAACCTCACGGGTAGATTGGTTGCCGTTTTCCAGTTCTATTTTGTCTACTGTGACGTGAATAACACGTCCATCAAAAATTTCCTTGGTTTCTAGGGTTTTTTCAAAAAGTTCCATAGTAAATTCCTTTCTGCTGCATAATGGTAGCCTGTAATTTCATATATATAATGTGAACATTTTAACGTTAATAAAAACATAAAAAGAAGGGATTGGTATGTTTTATGGTTACGAAGCAGGACATATTTAAAGTAAAGGGATGTGAAAGCACTAGGAAAAGGATTATTAACAGTCTGTTGTCTGAATACTCATTTTTAAACAAACGCACCCTTGGAAAAAGCCGATTAAATCGCCCTATTGAGGGATTAAGCATTGGCAATGAGGATGAGTTTGTATTGTTTTGTGGTGCTTTTCATGGTATGGAGTGGATAACCAGTATGCTGCTGCTAAAATATGTACACGCCATATGTAATGCGGTACAAACAGGTACATTGTTTACAGGGCTAAATATTAGCAGGTTTCTAAGCAGACGTGGTGTGGTTATAATACCATGTATTAACCCTGATGGCGTAGAGATAGCTATAAACGGATGGGAAACCGCAGGGGAATATAAAGATATGGTAAAAGGTATATGTATTAACACCCAAAATGCTAAACAATGGCAGGCAAATGCTGCCGGTGTAGATATTAATCACAATTTTGATGCGGGGTGGGATAATCTTCACAGGCGAGAACAGCTGCTTGGAATCACAGCTCCGTCGAAAACACGTTATGGTGGTATTGCCCCAGAAAGCGAGCTGGAAAGCAAGGCCCTGTGTGACTTTTGTCGAAAAAACAATGTGCGTCATGCTTTGGCTTTTCACAGTCAGGGTGAAGAAATATACTGGGACTATGGCAAGCAAACACCAAAACGCAGTCGTTTAATGGCAGATATTTTTTCGCAAACCAGTGGATATGAGGTATCTACCCCACAAGGTATTGCTATAGGCGGTGGCTTTAAGGATTGGTTTATACAACAGTTTCACCGACCAGCATTTACCATAGAGGTTGGAAAAGGGAAAAATCCATTACCAATAGACGATTTGCCATCTATATATATGGCATTGGAGGAAATGTTAGGCTTAGCCACTATAATGTAAATGCTACTGTTTTCTATTATACCAAGTTAGTAACAGGTTTGCAATTATTTTGTAATTAAGCTGTTGTTGTATTAATAGATAATAAATGGTAAAATTTGTCTACAACGGTTGCTAAACAGTGGCTGTCTTAATAGGTTAATAACAATATAATATTTTGGTTTCTCCTAAAAATAAAGGAAGTGCAGGCAAATGTCTGCACTTCCTTTATTTTTTATAAATATATAATAAGAATTTGGTTCACCCATAAGCATTAGACAGGCTAATTTAACGTGAGTATAACGCAAGACTAAATATAGAAGCAAAGAAAAGGAAATAGCCCTAGCGTAACCGATATATAAAACCGTGGGACACACGGGGTTAGCTTGTTTATGATGCTGTTTTTTTAAGGAACACAGCAGGTATACGGCTGCCAACAGCAGCTGCTGTGAATATCCAAAAGATGTCCTTTATAGGAAACAGAATAAACAGCAACGCCGTAACAGCAAAGGGCTTTTTCATGGCAACACCTAGAACCACGGCGGTTACCACAGCTACACCAAATACATAATCAACCTGTATAAAGTTGCTGGCTAGCATTGTAACACCATAGCCCAGTGATATACCGGAAAAAATCAAAGGAAAGAAGTGTCCACCCTTTAACCCAGAGGAAATACAGCTGCTGGTAACGAACAGCTTAACAACTGCAACTAGAATTAATAGCCATGGCGAATATTCCATAAAGCCTTCCATTAAATCCTGTGTTTGTGACTCGCCGGAAAACATTGTCAATGGTAAGATAGTACCCACCAAGCCTAGTAATAAGCCACCTGTTATTTCACGCCAAAAGACAGGAATTTTTGAGAATATTATACCAGCAAATTTGTTAAAAATATGATACAGAATACCTAGCAAAGCACCTGCTGAAATATATACTATAATCATTGCATAATCGGCAGGCGAAAAAGTATTGGTTTCTGAAAAACGTGACATACCTAATCCGCCGCCAAACATTGCTGAAAGTAAGGCATATACTCCTAAAGCTCCCACAATTGCCAACGCATACAAAAACAAGTTGTTTCCACGTGGCAGCTTAAAGATGTTTTCGTCGTCGTTATCCTCGGCTGGTTCAAAAATACCAAACAATGGTGAATGAAACAGTAAGCCTAAGGCAACGCTCATTCCTACTGTTGTATATTTAGCAGAATTAGCCTTGGCAAATTTTATGTTATCACCTACCCAGTAACACAGACACGCAACCAAACACGTTAAGCCAGCTTCAGGTCCAACGCTTGCACCACATATCAATGGCAGTAAAATAGATGGTATGATTAATAATACCTTATCATATGGATAGTATTTTTCGTTTTTTACCTTATACATAACCGTTTGTAGCTCGTCTGGATAATCATTGTGAAAGTGCTTATGTATAAAACCCATCAGCACACCACAAAGTGTGCATATTATAACAGGATAAAAGGGCAGGGATAAATATGTGGGTACGGTTTTCCAGATAAAATCAGTACCAACGGACATAACCTTTAGGAGTAACCAAATAATAAGACCTACGCATATACCTAACACTAAACAAAACAAATATAGTGTTATATTGTTCTTTGATTTTACTTTCAACGGTATCACCACTTTATCTCAATTTTGCATTGATGCTAAGCACTAATAGAACAATAGATAAACTATAGGAGGCTTTTTCACCATACTGGAATTTTATCCTTTGCTTTGTATAACAAAAGCGTATTCACTAGGCTATTTATCCTCTTGTTAGCGCTTAGCATGAATGATTAATATAAAATATATTTGACTTTCTTTAGGGGATAAATGTTTTTAGCTAATAAGTTGGAAGCTTATCAACAAAATTTACAGCTGGCAGCACCATGTTTTGCATTGCTCCAAACGTTTTCCGTTGTCACCCTCTTTTTCTGCATAAGCAAACTGGTGAAGGGTGTCACAGGGGAACTGTGAACATTGCCCACAGTTCTCCTGCTTTTTTTCCTCACAGCATTTCTTTACAGGACAACTGCCCCAAAATGGGTTTGTTATACTTACACAGCCCTTACAGCCCATAGACTCCTTGTAGGTGCATTCACTGCATACTATTCCGCAACGTGATTCTATCATGTTTTATCCACCATTTCCTATATTTGTTATTTATCCAATCAGAAGAACCGTCCTTATGGCTGTGTTTACACCACCAATAATTGTACAGACCTTCATATATCAAGCGGTGCTTAATCCTTTATGAGCTTCTTTTTAACTTTTTTAATGTCACCGCTCATTACCTTGTAGGTGCTTAGTAAATGACCATCAATATCAGGTGAAAGATTACTGTGAATATACATAGAATCTATACCAGAGTCACGTGAACCCTTTATATCTGTAATAAAGTCATTGCCTATCATAATGGTTTCCATGGTTTTTAGGTTGTAGCGGTCCAAAATAATTTGATAAAAGGCAGAGTCTGGTTTACAGGTTTCCTCATCTGATGAGATTACTATACCGTCAAACAACTGGTCTATGCCTAAATATTTTAACTCTGGTTCTGTAAAGCAACGCTGTGCATTCGTAAGCAAATATACCTTTTTACCAGCCTTTTTAAGGGATTGTATGAGGTCTAATGCCCCGTCATATAGCTTAATATATTTTGTAGACATTACTCGAAAGCTTTTTGCAGCGTTTAAGGCAAAGTCCATGTTGCTGTCCACACCTTTATTAGTCAACAGCTTGTCAAATATTTTTTCCAGCTGTATATCGATATGCTTATATTTTGGGTGAAGTGCTTTAACGCTGGCCTTTTCTGCCTCTACCTCTGCTATATATGCTTTGTGCAGCTCCTTAGGCTTATAGCTAGCACCCATAAAGCCGTACAGCTCTGCCATTCTTCTCCACAAACTCTTTTTTTCCTCGTTTGTATGTATATCCACCAAGGTTCCGTATAAATCAAATAAATAATTCTTGTACATTTTATATCCTCCTAGTCGTTTTTTGTATAAAATTATATTAATATTGTTTGTTAGCTCGATTATACCACACATGAAAAATAAAATAAACCATAACTGCTGACAAATTGTTGTATCTGTGATAAAATAAAAGACAACTGTACTTGCATTATATAGATAAAGGAGGGCCTGCTCCTATGACCGACAAAAAACGTGGTGCGTTAGCTATAGACGCATTAAAAAATGAATATCCAGACGCTATATGTTCATTGGAATATACAGACCCGTTACAGCTGCTTATAGCAACCCGCTTGGCGGCACAATGTACAGATTTGCGTGTTAATATGGTGACGCCCAACTTGTTTAAACAATTTAAATGTGTTAATGATTTTGCACAGGCTGATGTGTCCGATGTTGAAGAGCTTATAAAAAGCTGTGGGTTATACAAAACTAAGGCTAGGGATATAGTGTTAATGTGTCAAGCCCTGCGTGACCGTTTTAACGGTATAGTGCCTGACACCATAGAACAGCTTGTTACCCTGCCTGGTATTGGCAGAAAAACCGCCAATTTAGTTGTAGGTGACATATACCACAAGCCAGCAGTAGTGGTGGATACTCATTGTATAAGAATAACCGGCAGACTTGGCTTTCACAGTATTAAGGATGCCACGAAAATAGAAAAGCTCCTGCGTCAAATACTGCCGCCAGAGGAATCAAACGACTTTTGTCACAGAATAGTATTGCACGGTCGTGCTGTATGTACGGCACGCAGTCCTAAATGTGGAAGCTGTTGTATGAGAGCCTTTTGTATGACAGGGCTGGGAGAAAAAGAATTATAATCTAACTTAGAAGGTGATATATGATGTCCTTTCCAAAGGAACACATAAGAAATTTCAGTATTATTGCCCATATTGACCATGGTAAAAGCACGTTGGCTGACAGAATTCTAGAACAAACAGACTCTGTAGCTAAGCGTGATATGGAGGACCAGCTGTTAGACAATATGGATTTAGAGCGTGAGCGTGGCATTACTATTAAAGCACACGCCGTAACACTGTTATATACAGCAGATGATGGTAACCAGTATGTTTTCAACCTAATAGATACCCCAGGACACGTTGACTTTAACTATGAGGTGTCACGCTCCTTGGCAGCCTGTGAGGGTGCTGTGCTGGTGGTGGACGCTTCACAGGGGATAGAGGCACAAACACTGGCAAATACCTATTTAGCTGTTGACAGCGGGCTAGAGATAGTACCTGTTATTAACAAAATAGATTTGCCCAGTGCTGACCCACAGCGTGTTAAAACAGAAATAGAGGACGTTATAGGGATACCGGCAGAGGATGCCCCAGAGGTATCGGCAAAGGCAGGAATAAATATAAGGGCTGTCTTGGAAAAGGTAGTATCAGAGGTTCCACCCCCAACAGGTGACGACGACGCACCGTTAAAGGCACTTATATTTGACTCCTATTATGATGCCTACAAGGGCGTAATAATATATATTCGTATAAAGGACGGTAAGGTTAAGACAGGTGATGAAATAAAGCTAATGGCCACAGGCAGCGTTTTTAACGTTGTGGAATGTGGGTATTTGCGTGCCACCCACTTAGAGCCTAGTAAGGAGCTGTGTGCTGGTGAGGTTGGTTATATAGCGGCATCTATAAAGACAGTAGCAGATGCTAAGGTGGGTGATACAGTAACCTTAACTGCTAAGCCTGCTAATGAACCATTACCAGGCTATCGAGAGGTACAAAGCATGGTTTTTTGTGGTATATACCCTGCTGATGGTGCAAAGTACCCAGACTTGAGGGATGCCCTTGAAAAGCTGGAGCTAAACGATGCATCCTTATCCTTTGAGCCGGAAACATCTATTGCCTTAGGCTTTGGCTTTCGTTGTGGCTTTTTAGGTCTGCTGCATATGGAGATTATTCAGGAGCGTTTAGAGCGAGAGTATAATCTGGACCTTATAACAACTGCACCTAGCGTTATTTTTAGGATAACAAAAACTGACGGAACAGTAGAATTAATTGATAACCCTACAAACTACCCAGACCCTGCACTTATCGTTAAAGCAGAGGAGCCTATGACAAACGCTCATATTTATTCTCCCTCAGAGTACGTTGGTAATATTATGGAGCTGTGTCAGGACAGGCGTGGTGTTTTTAAGGATATGACCTATATAGATGATGACCGAGTAGATATTCACTATGAATTGCCATTGGCTGAAATTGTTTATGACTTTTTCGATACCTTAAAATCACGTACCCGTGGCTACGCTTCCTTTGACTATGAGCTAACCGACTACACTGAATCTAAGCTGGTTAAGCTGGATATTATGTTAAATGGTGATGTGGTGGATGCACTGTCGTTTATTATTCATGCAGATAAGGCGTACCCTCGTGCCAGAAAAATGGTAGAAAAGCTAAAAGAGAAAATTCCCAGACAATTATTTGAAGTACCTATTCAGGCATGTATTGGCGGTAAAATAATTGCACGAGAAACCGTAAAGGCGGTTCGTAAGGATGTTTTAGCTAAATGCTATGGTGGAGATATTACCCGAAAGAAAAAACTTCTTGAAAAGCAAAAAGAGGGTAAAAAACGTATGCGCCAGCTAGGAACAGTGGAAGTACCGCAGGATGCCTTTATGGCGGTGTTAAAGTTAGATACGGATTAAGGCAAAATAATAGATAGGGGTAAATTATAATGACAAAAAAAATTATTTCAATATTATTATTAGTTTGTGTGTTGTTCACAGTAACCGCTTGCTTTGGCGGGCCGACTACACTGAATTACAAGTATAAGGATGCTGATATTCACGAAACCTTATCAGACGATACAACAGCACGTTTGAAAGCAATGTTTGACAGCAAGCAACGATATGATAATAAGCCTAAAAGTGAGTTCGATGATAATGTTTCCATATCTATTGGAGGCAGGCTGTATGATATTGCATTAAATGGCGATACAAAGGTGAAGGATGTAGCTGTTAATAAATATTTTAATATTACTGATGAGGAGCTAAAGGAAATATCTGATATTTTTGCAAAATATAATGCACAGGTGCCCTGCTACTAATTAACAATAAATTTAGATTTATATGTAGGCTCATGGGCTATGTACCGACCCCTACTTGTTAAACCAAAAATCTAACAAGTAGGGGTCGGTATTTTTATGGCAGAATATAATTATGAATTCAAGAAAAAAGTCGTAGAGTCATATATAAGCTAAGGGGTGTATTTTACCAATATGGTTTTATTGTTTATGGCTAAATGCTTGTGGTTAGCCTTAAGGCTGCTGCATAACAAAAAACAGAGGCTGATAAAATCAACCTCTGAAAAAATACATATTTTATTTGTGTGAAAAAATTATGCCTTGTTAACAGAGCCGAAAAGCTCCATTTTTTCTTTAACAGTTGCCTTGATAGCCTCAAAACCAGGAGCTAAAAGCTTTCTAGGGTCAAAGCCCTTACCCTTTTGGTCCTTGCCCTCTTCAATATACTTTCTGGTAGCAGCTGCAAATGATAGCTGACACTCAGTATTAACGTTGATTTTTGAAACACCTAGTGTGATAGCCTTTTTAATCATATCAGCAGGGATACCTGTACCACCGTGCAGAACTAAAGGCATAGAGCCTGTTAGCTTTTGAACAGCATCTAAGGTATCAAAGCTTAAACCAGCCCAGTTTTCAGGATATACGCCGTGAATGTTGCCAATACCAGCAGCCAGCATTGTAACGCCTAAATCTGCAATCATCTTACATTCGTTAGGGTCAGCACACTCGCCCATACCAACAACGCCGTCTTCTTCACCACCAATAGAACCAACCTCTGCCTCTATTGAAAGGTTTTTGTCTGCACAAATTTGTACAAGCTCTGTTGTCTTTTCAACGTTTTCAGCGATTGGATAATGAGAACCGTCAAACATTACAGAGCTAAATCCAGCAGCGATGCAAGCCTTTGCTCCCTCGTATGAACCATGGTCTAGGTGTAAAGCAACAGGAACAGTAATGTTTAGCTCCTCCAGCATACCGTTAACCATACCAACTACTGTTTTGTAGCCACACATATACTTACCAGCACCCTCAGATACACCTAAAATAACTGGTGAGTTTAGCTCCTGTGCTGTTAACAGGACAGCCTTTGTCCACTCAAGATTGTTAATGTTAAACTGACCAACTGCATAGTGGCCCTCTTTTGCTTTTGTAAGCATTTCCTTAGCGTTTACTAATGCCATTAAAATCAACTCCAAAATTTTAAATTCCTTACCATTACATACTTTTAAGCATAGCATGGTAACTAAGGTTTATTATACAATATTTATGAAGAAATAAAAAGGGTATTTATTAAAAAAGTTGTGTTTTTGGTTATTAAATACAGGATATACTTGTTTTAGACAAAATAATGTAGTAAAGTATATTTGTAAAATTTTTAACATATAAACCTTGTTTAGGGGGATTTTTATATGCCATATATAAGCACTACGTTAAATTTAGAGCTTACGTGGGAGCAGTAAACAGCCCACTGGGGCTGTAACAATAGAAATTTCTAATTAATTATACTTAATATAAAGGGGAAGAATTACATATGAAATCGTATAGAAAAGAATTATTTTTTAATCTGCCGGAACGCCGTGGTATTGTAAACATCACTAATCAAGTACAGGAGGCAATAAATGACAGTGGTGTGAAAGAGGGCATGGTTTTGGTTAACGCCATGAACATTACCTCCAGCGTATTTATAAATGATGATGAATCAGGTTTACATAACGACTTTGAGGTTTGGTTAGAAAAGCTGGCACCAGAACAGCCATATAGCCAATATTCTCACAATGGGTTTGAGGATAATGCCGATGCACACCTAAAACGCACTATAATGGGACGGGATGTGGTATGTGCTATCACTAAGGGCAGATTGGATTTTGGTACATGGGAACAAATATTTTATTATGAGCTGGATGGAAAGCGTCAAAAACATGCCTTGATAAAGATAATAGGTGAATAAGCAAGAAACGCACTTTAAGAAGTGCGTTTCTTGCTTATAAATACACTAAATATAACTAAGGCTGCTAACACAAAGCTAAACATTGTTTTGTGCTGTACCTTGCTTAAAATGCTGTATCAGCCGTGATTCACTAAGGGGGAAGATTTAGAAGAATACATATACGAGCTTTTCAACACTTAATGTAAAGCTTAAAATATAATTTAGGAACAAATTCTTTATGGCTTTATAAACATATTCTATCGTATTATTATTACGGGAACACGGTTTTTTAACCCTAGACTGTGGCTGTTCTTTGTTTTGTATTAAAAAAGCTCTTACAACTTTTATCAGCATACTATTAGATATTAGTATTAAAACAATTATGCTATTGTAATTTCTTTATATATTTATTTGACTTTTACTAAGGTGCTTTTTATAATAAAAAATAGATTTCGTCAGTCCTTAGGATAAGCTGGACTAAACAAGAAATATTTATATGTAAACTAAAAAAGTCAGCAAACAAGCCAATGCAACCGCTGGTTGCGGAATTGAAAACTAAAATGTATAGTCAAAAACAAACAGCTTTGCTACAATTATGCCAATGAAAAGTCACAGCAACAGTATAATAACACGGGGGCAGAAAACAAATAAAATATGAGGGGCTTTTACAAGGAAAGGATTTGTATTTATGAATATTGAAACTGCTAACAGATTATATCAGTTCAGAAAAAGTCATAATCTGTCACAAGAGGAATTGGCAAATAAAATAGGTGTCAGCCGTCAGGCTGTATCCAAATGGGAACGTGCAGAAGCATCTCCAGACACTGATAACCTAATACTGCTATCAAAAATTTACGGGGTTACCTTAGATGATTTACTAAAGGAAAATGATGTTGTGGGTACATCTCAGGGTGAGAGCATAAGCGAGGATGCTTGTGACAATAACAATTCACAAAGCAATCAACAATCAGCCAATACGGAAAATACCACAGCTGACGAATATAATAATAACTATAGTAATTCTACAAGCGGTACGGCTGGCACTAACTATGTTAAAAAGGATAAAATCAGCTTTAAGGATGGTATTCATATAGACGCTAAAAATGGCGATAAGGTTGATATTGGCTTTAATGGTGTACACGTTCATGACCATAAGGGTACAAAGGTTAATATTGATGGCAGCGGTGTTTTTGTACAGGAAAACGATGGAACACAAAAGGTGTATACTGACAGCAACGGTAATGTTTACTATGATGAAAATATGGAGCATCACCAATGTGAGAAGAAAAGTGTATGGCACCTTATACCATATCCTATAATTATAACGATACTGTTTTTGGCATGGGGCTTTGCTGGGGGTTGGGCAATAAGCTGGATTTTGTTTTTGACAATCCCCTTATATTACACACTGGTGGATGCTATTATTAAGAAAAAACCTAGTCATTTCGCTTATCCAGTTTTGGTTACGGCAGTGTTTTTGTGGACTGGGTTAACAATGGGCTTGTGGCATCCTATGTGGATTGTGTTTTTAACAATACCTGTTTATTACTGTATATGTGATATGATAAAAAAGCTAAAGCAATAATGAATTTTCGGTACTGTCGATTTTGCTATAATCACTTTCATAGGCTGTTTTTGAAAGAATTGATGTAAAAATTTAAACCCGTAGAACATTAGGAGGAGGTTAATGTTCTACGGGTTTACTCTATTATATAATTTATTAACTATTTAACGGGCTGATAACATATATTAAGCATTCCTGTTAATCAAAAGTGTGTTTCTTTAATATGATTTAATTATAATGGCGTTTGATACATAAGTCAATAATAATTTATTAATTTTTTGTTAATTATATCAATATAGTGTAATTTTGTTACTATTACCCAGTTGGTACATACAATTTCATGGTCGTTTCTTTGTTTAATATGACAATGCAGTGTACAGGTCAGTCATTGCGTCCTATTAAATGGTATATCTAAGCAACGGTTTTATTTAGCGTTTATGTTAATAAACTCTGCCTTTAGCTTTGAATATAGTATCTTTTGACTGCTGTATAATCCGTAATAACCGCTTAACATATAGCTAACACTGCTGGCAATGGCAAATAACACAAAGCCCTCTGCACCAAATATTTCTACGCTTAAAATAATGGATGTGATAGGACAGTTTATGACACCGCAAAATAGTGATATTAACCCGACAGCAGCACCAAAAGCAGGGTCCATACCCAGCAAGCCCCCCAGCACACACCCAAAGGTAGAACCGATGAACAATGTAGGGACAATTTCACCGCCTTTAAAGCCACTGCTAATGGTTACGGCGGTAAAGAGTATTTTAAATAGAAAAGCACCAGGTCGTGCATGACCTGACAAGGCATCACTGATAATGTTACTGCCGGCACCGTTATAATCACGAGTACCCACCATAAGGGTTAAAATTATTATGCCCACTGCACCTACAATTATACGGATGTACTCGTTTTTAAAAAAGCCTTTCATTAATACAGATGACCTTCGCATAGCAACGCAAAAAACGATACTTACGACTGCACAGGCTGCCGACAACGCAACTACCTGCAAAATAGAGATAATATTTAAGCCAGGTGCAAGCTGTGCCATATTAAACCTAAATGGCTGTACACCCATACACATTGCTATAAAATATGATGTTATAGATGACATAAGACATGGTACCAAAGCCGAATAATATGTAACACCTACGCTGATAACCTCTAGGGCAAAGAAGGCGGCCGCTATAGGTGTGCAGAATAAGGATGAGAATAACCCGCTCATACCACATAATATTGCCAGATGCATATCTTTTTCATCCAACCTTAACAGACGCCCCACTTGTGAGCCTAGGCTGCCGCCTAATTGTAATGCAGCACCTTCTCTGCCGGCTGAACCACCCAACAGATGAGTAATAAATGTACTAATAAATATTAGTGGTGACATAGCCCCCGGTACAAAGTTTTTTGACCTAATGGATTCTATAACACAGTTTGTGCCAGGGTCATTTTGCAGCCTGCAGGCTTTGTACAGGGTAACAATTAGAACACCACCTATTGGCAACAAATATATTAGCCAGCTTATTTCACGGCTCCATGTATTGGCACAAGCTACACTAATACTGAATAACGAGCCTATTAGACCGCCTATCAAGCCTGTTAAGCCTGCTATTATTATCCATTTTATAAAGGTTTTTACATATATCATGGCTGATTTAAGTTTTCGTTTGACTAATCCCAACGCAGACAACTCCTAATTTTTATAAGTATAATTTTACCACAGCAAAATTAACCTTGCAAATCTTATAAATCCTCAAAATGGCATATGTGGTGATTTTGTATTTTAATGGTTTATTTAACCATAATTACTGTCAGGCTTTTTAGGAGGATTTTAAAACAAATAGTTAGCGTTAAAGGCTTATTAGACGGACTAAAATAATTTATTGGTAGCTTTTTATCTAGTACATAACAGTAAATGCTAGGCTGTTAAAAAATATATCCCCAAGGACCATACTTGTTAACAGTCCTTGGGGATTTTCTTCTTATTTTGATATACTGCCACTACCGCTAATACTTTTCATACTTATATGTGTGCTGCCGTCCTCATATATATAGCGATTGCCGTCATTAATTGTGGCATAACTACTATTAAAACCACCTGATACAGATTCAAATGTGGCTGTGAAGCCAGTTGCTTTTTCTAAAGAAATATCCATATCACCGCTGGTAGTGTTCATTTTAATTTCTTTAGGACATATTTCCAAGGTGTTTAATGTTAACTCACCTGATACACTTTCCAGTGTTGCATTTGACACCGCTCCTGTAACTGTTGTAGTACCGCTTACACTGCTGCAAATAATCGTGTCGCCTGTAATATTCACCCTGGCATTACCTGACGTGGTATTTACAATTGCCTGTTTACTTTGATTGTTACCATTCATATTAATATTTCCGCTGGTAGTGCTTATGTTCATATCAACATCTGCCTTGTAATCTGCTGTTGTAAGATTACCGCTAACGGTGCTTGCTTTGCCAATGTTTACCGTACATTGGCTAATGGACAAATTGCCGGATGCTGTGGATATGTCCATGATTTTGGCGTTTATATTGTCTGTTAATATATCAGCAGAAGCTGATGATATCTTTAAATTTTCCAGATTATTCATAAATTTCACAGGAATTTTTACATCAAGTGATTTTACATTTATATCAAATGAGAAAAAGCTCCAAAAATTATTTATAGCCTTATATTGTACTGACAATGTATTGCCCTCTGTTTTGTAGGTCATCTTTTCGTTGTCATTCAATGGGCGTGAGGATTTTTCTTCTAAAACTATATCTGTGCCATCATATGGGACAACATTTACATATCCTGCTGACCAATCAATATCTAGATTGTTAATATCAGCGGTGTGTATTTCTACCTTTTGGGCTGTTGTCAAATTTTCATAGGATGTTGTGCTGAAGCTAAACAGTTTAAAGCTATTACCCATTATATTGCCTCCAAGCAAGGTGGTTATTAATACGCTCGCTAGCAACACCGCTACCAATGACCAGCATATAATACCAACTATTTTTGATGTTTTCATAATGCTTCTCCCTTTATGTTTGTATCAATTTTTAATTGTAATACACAATTTAATAATTTCTTGTATTGCCACAGTGATAAGGAATAATATCCAGGTTACATGCCATGCACCTGTTAAAAAGCTAATAATAAAGTAAGCTACCACGGTAATGCTCCACAGAACACTTGTTATGCTCTTAAACTTGCTGGACTGTGAGGTGTTGCCCTGCTGCCACTGTTTAAACTCGTTAACCATGGTTTGGTTGTTTTGGTTATAGCGTGGCTTGGTTTTATTGTTGTATATTAACAGTCCTGTTGCCACCGCTATTATAACAAACATTAAAACAGGGCCAGCCACTGCGGTTAGCATTACATTGCTACTAAAACTGAAAATAATGCAGGGTACAACACAAAGTATATACAGCATAATTGATACAGAGGTTAGCAATGCAGATTTGTGTTTTTGCTTTTCCATCTCCTGTGGGCTAATTGTGCTTTGCTGCTGAAACAAACCGCTGATATCGCCTATGCTGGCAACAGTAATGCTGTAAGCCTCCTCCTCGCTTTTTCCTTGTGCTACTAAATCGTTGTATTTGTCTATAAGATTTTGCAGCATTTCTTCCTTTATTTCTTGTGTTGCCTGACTTTGTGGCATTTGATTAAAAATAGTTTCTATGTGGTTCTTTAATCTGTTTTCCATAATTATACTGTCCTCTCTATATTTATTACTGGGTGTTGTTTGGATTAATCAGCTTATCTATAATGACCTTTGCGGTGTCCCAATCCTTTGATAGAATTTTGTAGGTTTCAACACCTAAGGGTGTAATAGTGTAGTATCTGCGTCTGGCACCTACGTTTTCGTTCCCCCAATAGGAACGTATGCATCCGTTGGTTTCTAATCGTTTAAATGCGGTGTACAAGGTGGCTTCCTTTAGCTCGTACATACCGTCAGTTTTTTCTTGGATTGCCTTGTTGATTTTGTAGCCGTAGCTATCGCCCTTTAGCAAATTGGCCAATATAATTGTATCTGTATGACCACGGATTAAATCTGATGCTATGGACATTTTATCACCTCCCTGTCTGTGTAAGCGGATATTGTAATATTTACCATTTAGGTTGTACCTTGCCACTGCTGTAGAAAAATAATGGGGAAAATTTCCCAAATCCCCTTTCATGGCTTTATTATAGCAATATATACCTCACCTGTCAAGGTATATATTAAAATTATGTACATTAATATTTTTGGTATATTAAAATGCTAAGCTGTATACAAATAAAAAAATAATCGCCCTAATAAAGGACGATTATAGAGAAAATTATCAAGGATGATTTTATGGTAGTGGGACGTTCAGTCAATATTTTTACCATACACCTAATAAGGCTATATAAGATAAACAGCTAACGCTTATATTTATCAGGGTTATATATCATACCTTGGTTGTTAAACAGCCTTACCAATGTCTGTACCTGTTGGTATCTTTGCTAGATACTTTTGCAATAATACAACGTCTTTGACGTTAATATATCCGTCCTTATTAACATCAGCCCTTATTTTTTCTGTGTTATTTAAGCTTATACTTTTAGCAATAGATTTTTGAGCCGTTACAACATCGCTTATACTAACAACATTGTCCCCGTTTATATCTCCTAATATCCAATGGGGAACTGATAAATTTTCAAAGTAAATATGGTTAAGCTGGGCATAGCTTTGTGCAGATGTGTTTTCATATCCACTTATTACAAAGTCTTGTTTTTTAGTTAACAGGCTGTCATAACCCAGTGCTTTATCACCTATAAAGGCAACAGTAGATGGAACAATAACATTGTTAAGCTGGTCACAGCCTGCAAAAGCCTCCTTGCCAATACGGGTTAAGGCTTCTGGAAATAAAACTCTAGTTACTTGGTTACAGCCCTTAAAAGCATTAAAATCTATTACCTGTAAGCTTTGGGGAAGAGCTATCTCTTTTAAGCTGGTGCAATTTTCAAAGGCACTGGAACTAATTGTTTCCACATTATTTGGTATAATTATATCAGACAAATTAACACAGTCTAGAAATGCCATGGAAAAAATTTCTGTTACAGTGTTAGGTATAGTAAAGCTTTTTAGGCTTTTACAGTTATTAAATATCCTTGTTGGCAGCTGCTTTATAGGAGAGTTAATTTCAACCTCAGATAAGCGTATACAATCTGAAAAAATCCCAGTTCCCATGGTTGTAACACCGCTAGGTACAGTAATATATGTTAGTGAACTGCATTTTACAAAGCCTTGACTGCCCATGGATTTCAGGGAGCTAGGCAAAGTAATTTTTTTTAAACTGCTGCAATAGCCAAAGGCGTTGTCAGATATGATTTCCAAACCGTTGTTTAAGGTGACGGATATTAAATTGGAACACTCTAAAAAGGCAGAGGAACCAATTACCTTTATACTGCTGGGGATGACAACGCCTGTTAAGGGCTGGCGGACAAATGCATAATCACCTATTTGTGTAACTGGTTTTCCGTTAACGGCAGAGGGTATGGTTACGGGGGTGCTTGTGCCGTTATATTCTGATATTTCGTATGTGCCGTTGGCCAGTAGGTTGTAGGAAAAGCCACCGCTGTCATATGCATTAACGGCTACTGGCATAGCTGTTAATATACCTATTATCATTAGAACTGCCAGAAACATCGTTAAAACTTTTTTCAATTAAATTACCTCCAGTCTTATTGTATAAATAAATTTAACACATTAAATTGATAAATTCAATCAAATTATGAAAAAGTCCGTAAAAATGCTAAAGTGTCATTTATGACTTTTTTGTCGAGTTTTGATTTTTGGTAATTGTAAAAAAGCCTGTAATGTGTTAAAATCATACCGATAATATTATTTTTGAATTCACAAATATAATAAATATTTGCAACAGGAAAGGAATGGTACAAAATGTCACAGGTAACCAGAGTATTCGTAGAGAAGAAAAAGGGCTTTGACGTTACAGCTTCACAGATGTTGTGGGACTTACGACACAATCTAGGCTTAAAATCTATTGAGGGCTTACGACTTGTTAACCGCTATGATATTTCAGGATTAACACAGGAGGAGCTGGATAAAGCAAAGGTAACAGTATTGTCTGAGCCTAACCAAGATATAGTTTATGATGAGATTTTACCTATTGAGAATGGCTCAAGAGCTTTCGCAATGGAGTACCTACCAGGTCAATACGACCAGCGTGCAGACAGTGCGGCACAATGTACACAGCTGTTAACGCAGGGGGAACGTCCACAGGTTATTACAGCTAAGGTCATTGTCCTAAGTGGCAGTATTAGCCATGAGGAGCTGGAAAAGGTTGAAGGCTACCTAATTAACCCTGTTGAGTCACGTCTAGCGTCTATGGAAAAGCCAGAAACCTTGGATATTCCAGTAACTGCACCTGACAAGGTAGCTGATGTTGAGGGCTTTATACAGTTTGACGATGCTCAAATGGAGGGATATTTTAACTCCATGGGCTTTGCCATGACATTAAGCGATCTGAAATTTTGTCGTGACTATTTCCGTGATGAGGAACACAGAAATCCAACAGTTACTGAGCTGCGTGTAATAGACACATACTGGTCTGACCACTGCAGACATACTACCTTCTTAACCAGACTAGAAAAAATAGAAATAGAAAAATCACAGCTTACAACAGCTATTGAGGACGCCTTGCAGGAATACTATAACAGCCGTGATGAAATTTACGGTAAGGATACTAATCGTGATGTATCCCTTATGGACATGGCTTTAGTTGGCATGAAGCTGCTGCGTAAAAGAGGTCAAATTCCTGATTTGGACGTTAGTGAGGAAATAAACGCTTGTTCAATAGAGGTTCCTGTTACTATTGATGGTGTTACAGAGCAATGGTTAGTACAATTTAAAAACGAAACTCACAACCATCCAACAGAGATAGAGCCTTTTGGTGGTGCAGCTACCTGCCTAGGCGGAGCTATCCGTGACCCATTGTCTGGTAGAGCCTATGTATATCAGGCTATGCGTGTAACCGGCAGCGGCGACCCAACTGTTGCTTTTAAGGATACAATGCACGGTAAGCTTCCTAGCAGAAAAATTGTAACAGGTGCGGCACAGGGCTACAGCTCATATGGTAACCAAATTGGCTTGGCAACAGGTCAGGTTACAGAGCTATATGACCCTGGTTATGCGGCTAAAAGAATGGAAATAGGTGCTGTTATTGGTGCATCTCCAAAGAAAAATGTTATCCGTGAAGTTCCCCTGCCAGACGATGCTATCGTACTATTAGGCGGCCGAACAGGTCGTGATGGCTGTGGTGGTGCTACAGGCTCATCTAAAGCACATACAGAGGATTCAATAGAAACCTGTGGGGCAGAGGTTCAAAAGGGAAACCCACCAACAGAAAGAAAAATTCAAAGACTTTTCAGAGATGAAAATGTTGCTAATATGATTAAACGCTGTAACGACTTTGGTGCTGGCGGTGTATGTGTAGCTATTGGCGAGTTAGCTGACGGCTTGTCCATTGATTTGGACAAGGTAACAAAGAAGTACGAGGGCTTAGACGGTACAGAGCTGGCTATATCAGAATCTCAGGAGCGTATGGCTGTTGTTTTGGATAAAAAGGATGTTGCCAGATTTATAGAGATGGCACATACAGAAAACCTAGAGGCAACCGAGGTTGCCGTAGTAACAGAAAGTCCACGTTTAACGATGACCTGGAAGGGCGATACTATTGTAAACCTTAGCAGAGAGTTTTTAAATACTAACGGTGTTACACAGGTGGCACAGGCATATATAGAGGCTCCAAGGGCGGAGGATAATTATAGAAATGCAGTACCTGAGGCTCTGAAATCCATGGATATGGCGGAGGCTTTTAAAGCAAACCTGTCACGCTTAGAGGTTTGTTCACAGATAGGTCTAAGCGAGCGTTTTGATGCCAGTATTGGTGCAGCTACGGTTATTATGCCATTTGGCGGTAAATACCAGCTTACACCACAGGACGCTATGGCGGCTAAAATCTCCTTATTAAAGGGTGAAACTGACGATGCTACAGCTATGAGCTATGGATACATTCCTGGTGTATCACGTTTTAGCCCCTTCCATGGTTCAGCCTTTGCAGTTGTTGAATCATTGTCTAAGCTGTTGGCTATAGGTGCTGACCCGCTAACTGCCCGTCTAACCTTCCAAGAGTATTTTGAAAGATTATATGATAAGCCACAGCGTTGGGGTAAACCGGCAGCAGCACTGTTAGGTGCTATGGTTGCTCAAATAAAGCTGGGTATTCCGTCTATTGGTGGTAAGGACAGTATGTCTGGCTCATTTGAACAGCTGGATGTACCACCAACATTAGTTAGCTTTGCTGTTGCTATGACGAAGGCATCAAAGACAATTTCTGCTGAGTTTAAGAAAACAAACGCTAATGTTATTTTTGTTCCTATTCCAATGGATAAGGCAACACAAATGCCAGACTGGGACAAGCTGATTGCTATGTATAAGGCTGTATATGCTATTATTAACAGCGGTAAGGTGCTGTCAGCCAGCGTTGTCCGTGAGGGTGGTACAGCGGCTGCTGTATGTCGCATGACCTTTGGCAATAAAATTGGATTTAAATTTGACCATCAGCTAACAGCACAGGAAATGTTTGCTCCATTAGGCGGCTCACTTGTTTTAGAGCTTGCAGATGGTGCTAAGCTTGATGACAGCATAACAGCCTATGCTTTAGGCACAACCGCAGCTGATGAAGCAATAGATATAGTCAGCGATACAATTTCTATTGACCAGTTAATAGATAGCTGGACCAGCAAGCTGGAAAAGGTTTATCCAACGCAGGCACAATGTCCTAAGGTTTCTTATGATGTTCCTCTGTACACACAGAAAAGCACAAAAGCACCTGCAATCAAGGTTGCAAAGCCAAGGGTGTTTATACCTGTATTCCCAGGCACTAACTGCGAGGTGGACACAGCCAGAGCGTTTGAAAAGGCGGGTGCAGAGGCTAACCTGCTGATTGTTAAAAACCTAACACCTAGGGACATCGAAGAAACCATACAAAAAATGGAAGATATGATTAAGCAGTCACAAATTATAATGCTGCCGGGTGGCTTTAGTGGTGGTGACGAGCCAGACGGTTCTGGTAAGTTTATTGCAACTACCTTTAGAAATCCCCGTATTGCACAAGCTGTTACAGAGCTGCTAGAAAAGCGTGATGGACTAATGCTGGGTATTTGTAACGGATTCCAAGCACTAATAAAATTAGGCTTAGTTCCTTATGGTAAAATTACAACACTAAAGGATAATGACCCTACCTTAACATTTAACACTGTTGGCAGACATATTTCTCATATGGCATATACTCGTGTTACCTCTGTGAAATCACCATGGTTATCACAGGTAAACGCAGGTCAAACCTTTGCAGTACCTGTATCTCACGGTGAGGGACGTTTTGTGGCTGATGATGATACGATAAAGGCTTTATCAGCAAACGGACAAATTGCCACACAATATGTTGACTTAAATGGCAAACCATCAGATGATATTGCATACAATGTAAATGGCTCTGTTTGTGCTATTGAGGGTATAACAAGCCCAGACGGCAGGGTATTAGGAAAAATGGGACACAGCGAGCGTAAGGGTGACAACCTGTATGCCAATGTTCCATTTGAAAAGGATCAGAAAATCTTTGAAAGTGGCGTAGCCTACTTCAAGTAAGGAGCGGTTGCCCGTGGAGGCTTTTAGCAATCTTATTACTAATGTAAACAATGTTTTGTGGGGATTGCCAATGATATTACTGTTATTTGGTACTCATATTTTTATGACAATCCGCACAGGTTGTATCCAACGTAATATTTTGACAGGCATAAGGCTTTCTGTTACAAAGGACCCAGACGCAAAGGGGGATATCAGCCCCTTTGCATCCCTAGCAACAGCACTGGCATCTACCATAGGTACTGGCAATATAATAGGTGTTGGCACCGCAATAGCCCTAGGCGGGCCAGGTGCAGTGCTGTGGTGCTGGCTTACAGGTGTATTTGGTATTGCTACTAAATATGCAGAATCATTAATAGCGGTTAAGTACAGGGTTCAAACCAAGGACGGCAGGATGCTGGGTGGTGCTATGTATGCTTTGGAACGTGGATTGCATATGAAAGTATTGCCAATATTATTTGCAGTCTTTGCTGTTTTAACCTCATACGGTATTGGTTCCAGTGTTCAGGTGAACGCTATTGCCAAGGTGGTTAACACTAATATGGGTATTGACACATGGGTGGTAGGCATCGTTATTGCGATAATAACAGCTGTGGTTATCTTTGGCGGTGTTAAGGCTATATCTAAGGTTTGTGAAGGCTTAGTGCCTATTATGGCAATCTTTTATGTGGCAGGCTGTATTGTTATACTGGCAATTAACTACGATTACATAGTTCCAGCGATTTCTACTATTTGTACAATGGCATTTACACCTGGTGCTGCCGCAGGCGGGTTAATTGGAACAGGTATTATGGCGGCGGCTAGATATGGTATTGCCAGAGGTCTGTTCTCAAATGAGAGCGGTATGGGCTCGTCCCCTATTGTTTCCGCTGCTGCACAAACAAAGAACCCTGTTCGTCAAGCCTTAGTATCCTCCACAGGCACATTTTGGGACACTGTTGTAGTATGCTTAATGACGGGCCTAGTCCTAGTAAGCAGTATTATAAAGAACCCAAACATTGATGTTTCTAATATAACCGATGGTGGTGAGCTGACATCCTTAGCATTTGGCCAGCTGCCCTATGTAGGTACACCTATTTTGGTTATCGGTATTATTACCTTTGCGTTTTCCACAATTCTTGGATGGGCATATTACGGTGAAAGATGTATAGAGTATTTAGCCGGTAAGCGTTCTCTTATTCCATACCGTTGTTCTATTATTATTGTTCTGCTGATAGCACCTATGATTAGTTTGAATGTTGTATGGGATGTGGCAGATACACTAAATGCTCTAATGGCAATACCTAATATAGTAGCGGTGCTGCTGCTGTCAAAGGTTATAGCCAAAGAAACAAAATATTACCTAGGACATGATAAAAAGGGCAACAGTCGTTTGGACGAAGCCTGTACAGATCCTATACCAGTAGTAGATAAGTAGCGAATGATTGTAAACTAATTGTTGTATTTATAAAGTCTTAGAAGGTACAGCCTTATTAACCATTCAAATATAAAAAATTATTTATAGGTTAATCTCCTCTGTTTTTATTATTTCCTGTTAATTTGGGATAGAAAAATGTATGTGCTTTTTGTTTCTGCGGTGGGAACACAGGGGGGGAGCTTGTTTAGGCTTACAGTATATTAGCTGTATCCAGCCAGAGGACTTTACATTAATTAGCACAGGTGATGAGATTATGTCACTATATAACCAATATATAAGCACCAGGGACACGACTTCAAAATAGGTCGTGTCCCTGGTGCTTTTTGATTTATTAAAACGGCTTTATAATAGCGTGTCTACCGTCATTTTTAGCATTTAGCATTAGTATTAATGACAGTAGTGAGGTATTGCCACCAAAAATAGGGATACAGCGGTTAGGCTGTATCCCTAAAATATACAAATAAAACTTATTTTGTTGCACTCTCTATAAGGTCGGCACCCTTTTCTAACCAATCGCCAACAAACAGCTCTATTGTACCTGTATCGGCACATTTTGCTAAGGATGGTTCTATTGGCAGCTTACCTAGGACAGGCACATTATATTTAGAGGCTATTTCGTCAATATGGCTTTCACCATAAATTTTATATTCTTTGTTACAGTCAGGACATTTAAAATAGCTGTTGTTTTCCACAAGACCTAAGATAGGAATATTCATCATATTAGCCATTTTTACGGCCTTTTCCACTATCATTGAAACTAATTCCTGGGGTGAAGTAACAATAACAATGCCGTCTATTGGCAGGGATTGGAACACTGTCAGTGCTACGTCACCAGTGCCAGGTGGCATATCCACAAACATATAGTCAACATCTTTCCATATTACATCTGTCCAAAACTGCTTGACAGTACCAGCAATAATAGGACCACGCCAAACCACTGGGTCTGTTTCGTTTTGTAATAACAGATTAACGGACATAATGTCAATGCCGGTTTTTGTGGTAGCTGGCAGTAAACCAAAATCGTTACCCTTGGCTTTTTCCTTTATTCCAAAGCCCTTTGGAATAGATGGGCCTGTTACATCAGCATCTAAAACAGCTGTTTTATAACCACGACGGTTAAAAATAACGGACAGCATGGAGGTAATCATTGATTTACCAACACCACCCTTACCGCTAACAACGCCTATAACCTTGTTAACCCTGCTAAGGTCATTTAGCTTTTCGTGCATATCCTCGGGTTCCTGACGTGAAGAACAGCTTTCTTCACAGCTACCACAGTTATGTGAACACTCTGACATTTAAATATCCTCCGTTATCTGTATTATAGTCTTTATTTTTTGATTGTTGCTACTAAACAGTACCAACCGTTATCATTAAGAACCTCTGTAACGTGAAAATCATCCTCTATGGCATTTAGCACATCGTCCAAACGAGTATCTATGATGCCACTCATAATATAAACAGAATCGTCATACATAAACTCTTTTATATCCTTGGACAACATAATTATAGCATCTGCCACAATATTCGCCACTACTATGTTGTACTTGCCCGTAACCTTATCAGTTAGGTTTCCGCTTAGGACAGTGAATTTTTCGTTTACATTGTTAAGCTGTGCGTTTTCCTGTGCCGTTTTTACTGCCATTTCGTCTATATCTACACCTACTGCAGTTTTAGCACCCAGCAATAGTGCGGCAACAGCCAAAATACCGCTGCCACAACCAACATCTAAAATTTTAGTGGTATCTGTAACACGTTGCTCCAACGCCTGTAGACACAGTCTGGTAGTTTCATGGGTACCTGTGCCAAATGCCAAACCAGGGTCAAGGTTTAGTACAACTCTGCCCTTTGCGTTATAATCATCACGCCACGTAGGACGTATAAGGAGCTTTTCTCCTATAGGAATAGGATGGAAGTATTGCTTCCAATTATTCAGCCAATCCTCTTCCTCACATCCATTAGAGCTAATAACATGGGTTATGCCCTGAGCCGTATAGCGTTCGCTTAAAAATGCTATGGCCTCCTTTGGGTTTTCCTCAGGATTAATATAGATATGCACTACACCGCTGCTTCTGTCCTTTTTTAATAAATCCTCATCTATTAAATCTATGTGTGCAATGTCCTCAACCTCTTGCTCCATGTTAGAATAGTCCTCAATATATATGCCGTATGGGACTACCATTTGGGCTATATCTCCCGCCCTGTCTATATCCTCAACCGGTACGGTAACTGTTATTTCTGTCCACTCCAAAGTGCCACAACCCTTACTGTTATTTTATATATCACCAAAAGTCTTTTTCAGCTTGTCAAAAAAGCCCTTGCTCTTTTGGTAGTTTTTATCGCTGGCAGAATTATCAAAGTCCTTTAATAGCTCCTTCTGCTTAGCGGTTAAGTTCTTTGGTACTTCAATAACAATCTTTACATACTGGTCGCCTCTGCCCTTGCCCCCTAAATGAGGTATGCCCTTGGCTTTTAGCTTAAATATATCATTTGGCTGAGTACCCTCATGTATGTGATAGGTAACCTTGCCATCCAGCGTTGGAACGGTTACCTCTGCCCCCAAGGCTGCTTGTGTAAAGGTAATAGGCAGCTCGCACCATACATCATCACCACGACGTTCAAAAATTGGATGTGGACGAACATTGATATAAACACGCAAATCTCCATATGGCCCGTTGTTAATACCTGCGTTGCCATGACCGCTGACATTTAATATTCTATCACTGCTAATGCCTGCGGGAATATCCACATCAACTGTACGTTTTGTTCTAACTCTGCCTGCTCCGCCACATTTTTTACATGGTGTTTCAACAGTTTTCCCCTTACCTCGACAGGTATCACAAACTCGGGAGGTTTGCACAACTCCAAATGGTGTACGCTGATTAATTGTAACCTGACCAGTACCATGACAGGTAGGGCATACCTTAGGGTTTGTACCCTTAGCAGCACCTGAACCATTACACTCATCACAAACGCTCTCGTTGCGATATGATACAGTCTTTTTACAGCCCTTTGCGGCCTCCTCAAAGGATATGTTCACCGTTGTTTCTATATCGCTGCCACGGCGTGGCGCATTAGGATTGTTACGTCTGCCACCACCAAAGCCACCAAAAAAGCTGTTGAATATGTCACCAAAGTCCATGTCCTGTCCAAAGGGGCTGCCGCCTGCGGCACCTGCACCGTAGCTTGGGTCTACACCTGCGTGGCCAAACTGGTCGTATCTTGCTTTTTTGTCCTTGTCTGATAGCACCTCATACGCTTCGTTAACTTCTTTAAACTTAGCCTCGGCTTCCTTGTTGCCTGGGTTTAAGTCGGGATGATACTGTTTTGCAAGCTTTCTAAAAGCTTTTTTTATTTCATCATCAGAGGCGTTTTTGGGAATTCCCATAACCTCATAGTAATCTCTTTTATCAGCCAATGTTACGCCTCCTATGCTGTTTTGCGATTTTTTGTTGCTGTGGACTTTTCAATATTAAAATCGTTGTTTTAAAGCCACGCTGGTCATACTAAACTCTAATAGTACCATAGATATGCTATGGGGAAATTTTATCAAAGCTACCCTATTAGGGCTTAGTATTATATCTCAACATAATATGCTAAACTCCGCAAACAGGGCAGAAGTAATGCTTTCTGCCCTGTCCTACGGTTATTTATTTTCGTAAGACTGTTGTTACAACCCTACTATTATATAACTTTTTTTATCATTTGTACATATTTTTTATTAGTCAACATCCTTGAAATCAGCATCATAAACATTGCCATCATTTGTTGGAGGGACATCACCAGCTGGCTGACCACCCATATTGCCCATATCAGGAGCACCAGCCTGAGGACCTGCACCCTGTGGATTAGCCTGCTGATAAAGCTTAGCGGAAATTTCATGTAAGGATTTTTCCATGTCCTCCTTAGCGGCTTTGATTGTGTCCATATTGCCACCCTCGATAGCTGATTTTGTAGCTGCTACCTTACTGTTCAGTGTGTCCTTATCCTCCTGTGGCAGCTTGTCACCGCCTTCGTTTACAAGCTTTTCAGCTTGATAACACATATTCTCAGCTTCGTTCTTGGTGTCTACCTCTTCACGACGCTTTTTATCCTCTGCAGCGAACTGCTCCGCATCCTTAACAGCCTTATCAATGTCATCCTTTGACATATTTGTGTTAGAGGAAATTGTAATCTTTTGCTCCTTACCTGTGCCTAGATCCTTAGCAGATACGTTAACAATACCGTTAGCGTCTATGTCAAATGTAACCTCAATTTGTGGTACACCTCTCATAGCAGGGGCAATGCCTGTTAAAGCGAACAAACCTAGCTGCTTGTTATCACGAGCAAATTCACGTTCACCCTGTAGAACATTAATTTCAACCTGTGTTTGGTTGTCAGCGGCTGTTGAGAATACTTGACTTTTCTTTGTTGGAATAGTAGTGTTGCGTTCGATAACCTTTGTCATAACGCCACCCATGGTTTCAACACCTAGTGATAATGGAGTAACGTCTAGCAGTAACAGTCCGTCAACCTCACCGCCTAGCACGCCAGCCTGTAATGCTGCACCTACTGCGACACACTCATCAGGGTTAATACCCTTAAATGGGTCCTTATTTGTCAGTCCCTTAACGGCATCCTGTACAGCAGGAATTCTAGAAGAACCGCCAACCATCAGCACCTTATCAATTTCGTTAATTGATAGTCCGCTGTCCTGTAATGCACTTCTAACAGGTCCCATTGTGTTTTCTACTAGGTCAGCTGTCAGCTCGTTAAATTTAGCTCTGGTTAGTGTTAGGTCTAAATGCTTAGGACCTGTTGCATCAGCGGTAATATATGGCAGGTTTATTGCTGTTGATGTAACACCAGAAAGCTCAATCTTAGCCTTTTCTGCTGCTTCCTTTAGACGCTGCATAGCCATTTTGTCCTGTGTTAGGTCTACGCCGGTTTCTGATTTAAAGCTTGTTACCATCCAGTTAATTACTCTTTGGTCAAAGTCGTCACCGCCTAAACGGTTGTTACCAGCTGTAGCCAAAACCTCTTGAACGCCGTCACCCATTTCGATGATAGATACATCAAAGGTACCGCCGCCCAGGTCATATACCATAATCTTTTGGTCTGTTTCTTTATCTATACCATATGATAAAGCAGCAGCTGTAGGCTCATTGATAATTCTTTTTACGTCCAAACCAGCAATTCTGCCAGCATCCTTAGTAGCCTGACGCTGTGCGTCTGTAAAATAAGCGGGTACGGTAATAACTGCCTGTGCTACGGTGTCACCTAGGTAAGCCTCAGCATCTGCCTTTAGCTTTTGCAGAATCATAGCTGAAATTTCTTGTGGAGAGTAGTTTTTACCATCAATTACAACCTTGTGGTCTGTACCCATTTCTCTTTTAATAGATGCTACTGTTCTGTCTGGGTTTGTAATAGCCTGACGTTTAGCAACCTGACCTACCAGTCTTTCACCTGTTTTTGAAAAAGCCACAACAGATGGTGTTGTTCTGGCACCTTCTGCGTTAGCGATAACTACAGGCTCGCCACCTTCAATAACTGCTACACATGAGTTTGTTGTACCTAAGTCTATACCGATTGTCTTTGCCATAATAAATTCCTCCAAAATAATTAATAATTTTTATCTCTATGTTAAATGGTTTTCACCTGTTGTTTTTTAGTCGCAATTAGCAACCTGTACCATAGCGTGACGTATTATTTTGTCACCTGTTTTATAACCCTTTTGGAAAATCATTGATAAGGTGTTTTCGCCTAAATCCTCACTGTCAATCTTGGAAACTGCATTGTGAAGCTCTGGGTTAAACTCATCACCTATTTCGCCAAAGGGTTCAACATTTAGCTTTTTTAAGGCTGATAATAGCTGACCACATACAAGCTCTAAGCCTTTTTTATACTCATCTGGTGCGTTTTCAGCTGATTTTAATGCCATTTCCAAGCTGTCGGCTACTGGCAAAATTTCATTTACCGCCTTAGCGGTTGCGTCACCGTATATGCTGGCCTTTTCGGAGGTTGTACGCTTACGGTAATTATCATACTCTGCTGCCAGCCTCATATAGGCTGATTGTTTGCTTTCTAACTCCTTTTGTAAGCCCTCCAGCTGACTGTCCTTTTTTTCCTGTGCCACCTCCTGACTGTCTTCTGTAACCTCCTCGGCGGTTGCTTCTGTCTGCTTTTCCTGTTGTGCTTCTTCCTTATGTTCCTTTTTCTTACTCAATCTTATCATTCCTTTCAGGTGGTTATCTTTATTTATTCCAAAAGCTCACTTATAAGCTTACCCGACAGATGTGAGATGTATTCCAAATGAGCCAATATTCTGGCGTAATCCATTCTGGTTGGTCCCATAACGGCTATGGAGCCTGCCGGACTGCCTTGTATCTGATAACGTGATACAGCGATGCTTGTGTTTTGTATTTCTGAAATTTTACTTTCCCCGCCTAATAATACAGTGGTTTTATCAGGCACACTAAACAACAAATTTTCTATGTTAAGGCTGTTGCTTAAAAATCTCATAATGCCACGTACTGATATTAAGTCAAATTCTGATATTAACAAAAGGTTTGTTTGTCCGTTTAGGCATAAATTAATAACAGACGCTTCCTTAGCTGCATCAGCCACTGCTAAAAGCACCTGTGGCATTAATATCATTAAATCACCTAGGGCAACTGCCACGGTTTGTATAAATGCTGGTGTAATAGCCGATAGCAGCACATCTGTAAGCATTTCATTTAAGGCCCGCTCAAACACTGCCATAACATCTGCGGTTATGTTATAATCGCTGCGGAACAGTCTGTTTTTCACCATTCCTGTTGATGTTATTAAAACCATCATTGCCGTATGATTACCTGTTTGTACTAACCGTATGCGTTCAATAGTAGTTTTATCAGTAGGTGGCGTGGTAGAAATTGCCACATAACCTGTTAGCTGGGCTAAAATTTCAGACGCACTGGTAAGAATGTGCTCTGGGTCATCTGCTGATTTTCTTAGAGTGTCCTCAATAGCCTTTTGCTCACGGGGGGATATTATAATGTTTTCCATTACATTGTCCACATAATAGCGGTACGCTTTTTGAGAGGGTATTCTGCCAGCTGAGGTGTGTGGCTGTTCCAAATATCCCATTTCAGACAATTCTGCCATTTCGTTTCTAACAGTTGCAGACGAAACTGAAAAATCTAAGAAGCTTAACAATGATTTTGAGCCTAACGCTTCCCCAGTTGCTATATAATTTTCAACAATAGCTGATAGGATTTTGCTTTTTCTCATTGGTAGCTCCACATCACTCACCTCTCTGTTTATTATATTTTTAGCACTCGTTATATGTGAGTGCTAATTTAATAATAATGTACCATTTACCCTTTGCTTTGTCAAGGATTTATTTGTAAACTAATTATTAATAAACTGCCAAGCTTATCCTTTAGGAAGCTACTTCCTTGATGGTTATATAATAATATACATTACATATAGAGCTAAACATTTACAGCGGGATTAATAAACAGTAAACTGCAAAATGAACATAGCTACTATTAATATAACAACAAAACCGACGATAAATACGTGGCATTAGTCTATTTGACCACGAAAATATTGACTTAATGTAAAAATTTGCTTATACTACACATATAAGCCTACTAATATAAAGGAGAAAACTACTATGTGGATAGCTCTATTATCATCCTTGATATGTTTAGTGGTTGCCATTGTACTGTTTACCCCTATGTTCCGCACAGCACCGTTGTTTAGACCAGTAGCTGTGTTCTTTACATTCGAGGGTGTATGGGTAGTGTGCAATTATCTGGTAACTCAAATATGGCCAACTAATACAACTATGCAATGGATACACTATACAGGTATTATAGTATTTGGTGGATACTTGCTTTTATGCCTATTTTACAGCAGACCCAAAAAGCCAAAGGTGGAAAAAGAAAAGAAACGCAGAGTAAAGAAAAACCGAACAAGTAAAAGGGTAAGTTAAATGAATTATATATTTTCAGCGTCATGGTTCCTTATAGGAATATATTTACTGTATCAGGGGCATAAAACTCATAGGGTGTTTTATGTGCTGGGTTCATACTTTATCTTCTTAGGGGGTTGGTGGTTAACCAACCAGCTGATAGAGATAAACCTAATGGATGGTATATACGGTATAATTTTGCGTGTTATATCAGCCATAATGCTGGTAATTGCACTAATGGTATATTATAGAGCAAAAAAGAAAAAGAAAGATAATAATGCATAAGTAGAGATTAACAACAACAGTGACTGCTATAGTTTAACTACAAAGCAAATTAAAATAATAAGGCACCTACAATGCGATTTGTATCCACTCCAAAAGCTAGACCTGAAAGTCTGACAAAATGAGGGTGGTACAATTTTAGACAGGTAGGTGCTTTATATATATATATTGACAAAAAAGCGATAACATCGTAAAATAGCTTTGATTAAGGTGAGGTAGTGTATATAGGACTGCCTTTAATATGAAAGGGGTAAACATAAATGCCTGACGACGCAGGTGGGAGTAACAACATAAAAAAGCAGAACAGACTGTTAAAGCTTTTTGGGTTAGGTGACGTAAATCAGATTACACAAAAGGACATAATGCAGCTAATAGTCGCCGTAAACCAAAGAGGTATTATAGAAGATAGTACCTGTAACGTTATCGAAAATATTTTTGATTTTGACGATTTGACAGCGGGGGATATAATGACCCACCGTAAAAGCATGGTAGCGGTAGAAGACACCGAACCCCTTAGAACCGCTGTAGAAGAGGTAATTAAAACAGGGTATTCACGCATACCTGTATACCATGAGGATACAGATAATATCGTAGGTGTGCTATATGCCAAGGATTTGTTAAAATATGTTTACACAGATGTTCCTGATGGGTTTAAGCTAACAGATATAACCAGAAAGGTGTTTTATGTACCAAGCACAAAAAATTGCAGTGACTTATTTTCAGAAATGACCTCCAGCAAAATACAGCTGGCTGTTGTGGTTGACGAATATGGCGGTACAGATGGGCTGATAACTCTGGAGGACTTAATAGAGGCTATCGTTGGTAATATTCAGGACGAATACGACAACGAAGAGGACGAGGTGCGTAAGTTAAGTGAAAAAATATATGCTGTAGATGGCTCAACCGCAGTAGATGAGGTCAGCGACCTTATCGGTATAGAGCTGCCCGACGAGGACAGCGATACGGTAGCAGGGCTAATGCTGGAGCATTTAGGTAAAATTCCTAAAGAGAACGAACGCCCTACCGTCGTTATTAACGGGGTAAAATTTACAGCTGCACGCATAGAAAAACGCAGAATAGCACGAGTTTTAATAGAAACCGACAACGAAGAGTTAACTGAAGATTAATAAATGTTGGTAGGACTATATAGAATCATTTTTTAATATTATAAAACAAGCACCGCCATTTGGAACACTCCAAATGGCGGTTGCTATTTTGCTTTTAATGTTTATTTGTTGATTTCTGCATCATTAAAATAAATATTATACCAAACAAGGAAGATGTAAATAGTCCACACCTTACGGCTGTTGTCCTCTTTACCACTGAAATGCTCGTCCAAAAATTCCATAATAACATCTATGTTAAAGAACTTTTTAGCAGTTTCAGAGTGAAACATTTCCTTTACAACATTGTAGTAACGCTGATCCCTTAGCCATACTCTGGTAGGCACAGGGAAGCCTAGCTTTTTCTTTTCAGCGGTTTCCTCTGGCAGATGACGTAGGGCGGCTTTACGCATAGCGTACTTTGTGTTTTGCTTGTTTACACGCAAACGGGTAGGCAATGTAGAGGCAACCTTAAAGACCTCCTTGTCAAGGAAAGGAACACGAAGCTCTAGGGAGTTAGCCATACTCATCCTGTCAGCCTTTAGCAGGATGTCCCCAACCATCCACATATTAATGTCCAAATACTGCATTTTTGTTTCGTCGTCATAGTCAGACACTCTTTTATAATATTGTTTACATAAATCCTGTGGGCGTGTAGCTATTGATGGGTCCTTCAAAATACGCTTTTTGTCTTCTTTATCGTACATAAAAGCGTTACCTATAAATCTGTCCTCCAACGGGTGGGTAGCTCTGATTAGATAGTCCCTGCCTTTAATATCAGGCAGCTTTTTCATCAGCCTGCATATGCCCCTTCTCATACCGTAAGGAACAATTTTTTGGTAAACCTTAAATACCCGAGGGTCATTATATACAGTGTATCCACCGAACAGCTCATCTGCGCCCTCACCGGAAAGTACAACCTTTACGTGTTCACTGGCCAGCTTTGAAACAAAGTACAGAGCAATACAGGATGGGTCAGCAAGAGGCTGGTCCATATGGTACTGTACCTTTTCTATACTGCTCCAAAATTCCTCTGATTTTATAAGCTTATAATGGTGGTCAACGCCGATTTTACTGGATAAACGCTGTGCCCAGCTGATTTCGTTATATTTTTCACCAAAGTCAAAGCCAACCGTAAAGGTCTTTTGGTCTGCAAAATATGTTGATACATAGCTAGAGTCAACACCGCTGGATAAAAAGCATCCAACCTCAACATCACTAATTTTGTGAGCATTTACAGAGTCTTCAAAAACCTTTTCGATGTTGTCTATGGCTTGCTCCTCTGTTAATGCTTCATCAGGGTTAAAGCGAGCCTCCCAGTAACGTGTAGTAGTTACCTTGCCATCCTTATACCATAGGTAGTGACCGGGTAGCAGACAATAAACACCTTCAAAGAAGGTTTCAGGAGGTACAGCATATTGAAAGGATAGGTAATTGTCCAGTGTTTTGTAGTTGAATTTTTTTTGAAAGTCAGGGAACTGTAACAGGCTTTTTATCTCTGAGCCATATACAAAATGCTCGCCAACCTGTGTGTAGTGCATGGGTTTAATGCCAAAAAAGTCACGGGCAATAAACAATGAGCCGTCCTTTACGTTATAAATGGCAAAGCCAAACATACCACGCAAGCGGTTAAGCAGCTGCTCCTGCCATTCCTCAAAGCCGTGTATTAACACCTCAGAGTCTGTTTCAGTGTAGAACCTGTGACCCTTTTCAATAAGCTCCTTGCGTATTTCTTTATAGTTGTATATCTCACCGTTAAATGTAAGCACCAGACTTTTGTCCTCGTTATAAATTGGCTGATGACCTGCATCTAGGTCAATAATGCTTAGTCGGCGAAAGCCCATAGAGATGCTGTTGTCTGCAAAAAAGCCGTCGCTGTCAGGACCACGATGGGTAATGACCTCTGTCATTTTCTTTATAGTGTCGTCACGGTCAATAATTTCCCCTGTGAAACCGCATATTCCGCACATATTATCGCTCCTTTACCTATACGTTTATATTGTTGCCATTTTTACCTATATAATTAGACATTTTACCACAAGGTGACATTTGTTGCAAGTGACACAATGGACAACAACCGCTATGGCATGACAACTATTTTTGTAATTTGAATTTTTTCTGCATAAGGTGTGTAAAGTATATCAATATAAAAAAGTGGGAAATATAAGGTAAGAGGTTTTCTGTATATGTAATGCTTTACAAGTTTTTTACGTAACTTTACTAACAGTTTACCTAAAAATATGTATGAACTTTACAAAAAGATAATATACTCATAACTGTTCAAGAGAAAAAATAATAAAACATAATGTTGAGGAGAAACGATTATGAATAGTAAAAGAATTATGAAAACTGTAGCTACAACAGTATTAGCGGGTGTATTAGCAATGACTGCACTGACAGGCTGTGGCGGTAATGGTTCGACAGCCAGCAACGCTACAAACGGTAGCAGTACAGCCCAATCAGGCAGCTTTGATACTTCAAAATCTATTATGGCAGTTACCAGAGAAGAGGGCTCAGGTACAAGAGATGCTTTTGTAGAGCTAACAGGTGTGCTGGTAAAGGATTCTGCCGGTAACAAGTCAGACAACACAACAGTAGATGCAACAGTTTTAAGCAGTACACAGGCAGTTTTAAGTAACGTTGCAGGCAGCGATGAAGCAATAGGATATATTTCCTTAGGCTCATTAAATGATACTGTAAAGGCTGTAAAGGTAAATGGTGTGGCACCATCACCTGATACTGTGAAGGACGGCACATATAAAATATCCCGCCCATTTAATATAGCAACAAAATCGGAATTAAATGACGCAGCTAAGGATTTTGTAGATTATATTCTAAGCGGCGACGGTCAAAAGGTAGTAGAGGCTAACGGATATGTTGCTGTTTCAAAAAGCACACAATACAGTGGCAGCAAGCCATCTGGTACAATAACAGTAGCTGGTTCTTCATCGGTATCACCTGTAATGGAAAAGCTGGCAGAAGCATATATGGCGGTAAACACCAATGCAAAGGTAGAGGTACAAACCAGTGACTCATCATCAGGTATGACAGCGGCTTCAGAGGGTACCTGTGACATTGGTATGGCATCTAGAGATTTAAAGGACAGCGAAAAAGAAAAGCTAACGGCCACTAAAATTGCTATGGATGGTATTGCAGTTGTAATAAACAAAAATAATACAACAGAGGATATGACAACGGATCAGATAAAAGCGGTTTACACAGGCGAAATCACCACTTGGACGTTAAAGTAAGTTCCTTGGTCTGACACTTAATTAATATGGTATGGAGGGTGTAAGCCCTCCATATTTTTAGAAAGGACTAAGAAAATGATAAAACGTAAGGAAACCATAATGAAGGGCGTTTTTTTCATAGCGGCGCTAACATCGGTGCTGGCTGTAGCCCTAATATGCATCTTCCTGTTTGCCAACGGTATACCAGCTATGGCAAAAATTGGCGTGTTCGACTTTATATTAGGTGAAAAATGGGCACCTACCAACGTACCGGCCAGCTACGGAATATTGCCCATGATATTGGGCAGTATCTACATAACGGTAGGTGCAATAATAATTGGTGTGCCTATAGGTGTGCTAACTGCTGTCTTTTTATCTCGCTTTTGCCCTAAGAAAATATATAAAATTGTTAAACCAGCTATTAACCTGCTGGCTGGCATTCCATCAGTAGTATATGGCTTTTTTGGATTAGTAGTAATAGTACCAATTATAAAGGATTTATTTGGCGGTAACGGCAGCAGCATATTAACAGCATCTATATTGTTGGGAATTATGATTTTGCCAACAATTGTGGGTGTGTCGGAAAGTGCCATTAACTCTGTACCTAAAAGCTATTATGAGGGTGCATTGGCGTTGGGTGCTACACATGAACGCAGCGTTTTTCGCACCATTTTGCCAGCGGCGAAGTCCGGTATATTGGCTGGCGTGGTATTGGGTATAGGCAGGGCAATAGGTGAAACCATGGCGGTTATACTGGTAGCGGGTAATCAAGCTAGAATGCCTGATGGAATATTAAGCGGTATCCGTACGTTGACCACCAATATCGTATTGGAAATGGGTTATGCTACTGATTTGCACAGGGAAGCTCTGATTGCTACCGCAGTAGTGCTTTTTGTCCTTATTCTAATTATTAACCTGTTGTTCTCTGTCCTAAAAAGGAGGATGAACTAATGGCAAATAGTAAAAAGGTATTGCCCAAGGCGGATGAGAATCTTTGTGGCACAATAGAGCCTATAAATGTACAGACCTTTTCACAAAAAATGGCACAGTACAAAAAAAGACCCATGTCCTTAGTCATCAGAATAATAGTAATTTTGGCAGCAGTATTATCCGTTGGTGTGCTACTGTTTTTGATTGCATATATACTGGTTATGGGCATACCAAATCTGACGTTAGATTTGTTCTCATGGAAATACACCTCTGACAATGTGTCCCTGATGCCTGCGTTGGTTAACACCATTTTAATGACGCTGTTATCCCTTGTTATTGCAGCACCTCTTGGTATCTTCGCTGCAATTTATTTGGTAGAATACGCAAAGCGTGGTAATAAGTTTGTGGGAGTTATCAGGGTAACAGCAGAAACGCTGTCAGGTATACCGTCAATTGTGTATGGCTTGTTTGGTATGTTGTTCTTTGTAACCACACTAAAATGGGGATATTCCATAATAGCGGGTGCGTTTACCTTGGCTATCATGATACTGCCATTGATTATGCGTACAACGGAGGAAGCGTTAAAAACCGTACCAGATTCATTCCGTGAGGGTAGCTTTGGACTAGGTGCGGGCAGGCTGCGTACAGTGTTCAAGGTTATATTACCATCGGCTATACCAGGAATTTTAGCTGGTGTTATTTTGGCCATTGGCAGAATAGTGGGTGAATCAGCAGCACTATTATATACAGCGGGTACTGTTGCACAATACCCAGAAAGCTTGACAACATCTACACGCACGCTGTCAGTGCATATGTATGTTCTGACCAATGAGGGGTTACACACTAATCAGGCATACGCTACGGCGGTTGTATTGTTAGTGTTAGTGGTTTTAATAAATGCGTTGTCCTCCTTTGTGGCTAAAAAGTTTACAAAGGGTAAAACAGGCGAGTGATAAGGAGAGAATTTAATGGATAAGTTTACAATAAAAGATGTGGACTTGTATTATGGTGAGTTTAAAGCATTAAAGGGGATAAATTTGAATTTGCCCGCAGGGGAGATAACCGCCTTTATTGGTCCGTCTGGCTGTGGTAAAAGCACACTTTTAAAATCACTAAATAGAATGAACGATTTGGTAGAGGGCTGTAAAATTACAGGTGAAATAAAGCTGGATGGTAAAGACATATACGGTAATATGGATGTAAACGAGCTAAGAAAGAATGTGGGAATGGTTTTTCAAAAGCCAAATCCATTTCCTATGAGTATATACGACAATATAGCCTTTGGCCCTCGCACACACGGTGTACGCAACAAGAAAAAGCTGGATGAGATAGTAGAAAAATCGTTGCGTGATGGTGCTATATGGGAGGAGGTAAAGGATAGGCTGAAAAAAAGTGCATTGGGCTTGTCTGGTGGTCAGCAGCAGCGTCTGTGTATTGCCAGAGCCTTAGCAGTAGAGCCACAGGTGCTGCTTATGGATGAGCCAACCAGTGCCTTAGACCCTATTTCAACATCTAAAATAGAGGATTTGGCTATGGAGCTAAAAAAGAAATATACTATCGTAATGGTTACCCATAATATGCAGCAGGCAGCCAGAATATCCGATAAAACAGCTTTCTTTTTGTTAGGCGAGGTTATGGAGTTTAATAAAACATCAGAAATATTTGATAATCCACAAAATAAAAAAACAGAGGAGTATATTTCAGGGAGGTTCGGATAATGAGAAACTACTACCAATCACAAATTAACAAGCTGGACACTTCACTTATTGAAATGGGCAGTCTGCTGGAAAGTGCCATAGAAAACGCAATGATTGCTTTGAAAAACGGTGACAGGCAGGCGGTACGAGATGCAAAGGCGATAGAACGGGAAATTGACCAAAAAGAAAAAGAATTGGAAACAATGTGTCTAAAGCTTATTCTTCATCAACAGCCAGTTGCCAGAGATTTTCACCTAATATCTGCGGCATTAAAATTGATTACTGATATGGAGCGTATTGGTGACCAAGCTGATGATATAGCGGTGTTATCCAGCCGTCTGACAACAGGCAGAGATAGCAACGTTATGGATTTGATTATAAAAATGGGTAAGGAAACTTCTAAAATGGTAACAGGCAGTATAGATTCGTACGTTAAAAGAGATATGAACCTAGCTGTACAGGTTACTAATGCTGATGACGTAGTTGACAGCCTGTTTATCCGAGCAAAAGAGGAAATTGTACAGCTAATTAAATCAGATGGAGAGATAGCAGAGGATGCACCTGACCTGTTAATGATTGCCAAATATTTTGAAGGTATTGGAGATCATGCGGTGAAAATAGCAGAATGGGTAGTTTTTGCCTTTACCGGCAATCATAATATGGAAGAAAGCGACAGCCAAAGCGGTAATCCAAATAATATTAATAATGAAGCGTTAGAAGATATGATGTAAGTTTTTACTTATTTTTTACAGGGTGAATAGCCAGAGGAAGTATTGCTGTGCTATAATGTTGATAATATAATTTTTATAGCTAAAGGAATGAGGTTTATGAACTCTGTGATTTACATAGTAGAAGACGACAGCGACATTAGAGAGATGGAAAGCTATGCCCTAAAAAATAGTGGCTATGAGGTTTCGGCTTTTCCAGACAGTACAGACTTTTATGCAGCCTGTGAAAAAAATGTACCAAAGCTAATTATGCTGGATATTATGCTGCCCAAGGAGGACGGCTTGACAATTCTTAAAAAGCTGCGGGCTAACGAACGCACCCAAAACGTACCTGTTATTATGGTTACAGCCAAAACCTCAGAGCTGGATAAGGTTAAGGGCTTGGACATGGGTGCGGACGATTATATAACAAAGCCATTTGGTGTTATGGAGCTGGTTTCCCGTGTAAAGGCATTATTGCGTCGTTGTGAAAGGCGTGAAAGTCCCGTTGTTTTGATGTATGAAAGCATAAAGGTAGATGATTTTAAACATAAGGTAACGGTGGACGGTGAGCCGTGTATGTTAACCTATAAAGAATATGAGCTGTTAAAATATTTACTTGCCAACAAGGAAATAGCACTTACAAGAGAAAAGCTATTAGAAAAAGTGTGGGGCTATGATTTTGAGGGTGAGAGCCGTACTGTTGATATGCACATAAAAACTCTAAGACAAAAGCTGGGCAGTGCAGGTGAGTTAATAAAAACAGTGCGCCACGTTGGATATAAGGTGGGAGAATAGCGTGAGGCTACAAGGTCAACTAACAAAAAAGCTGTGCTTAATAGGCGTTATATCGGTGCTGCTAACCTCCATATCCTGTGGTGTTGCATTTTGGTTCGTGTTCTCCGATGAAGCAAAAAACGACTTGGAAAATTACGGCTCGGTAGCGTCACAATGTGTAGATAATACAGGAACATATGATGAGCTGGGTAAATTGGTCTGTGATGGTTACAGGCTAACCGTGATTAGTGTCACAGGTGATGTTGCCTATGAAAGCGATAATAGCATAGCTGTGGATAATATGGAGAATCATTTAGAGCGTCCAGAGGTTCAACAGGCTATTTTGAAGGGTAGTGGTGAATCCTCAAGAGATTCAAAAACCACTAATACACGAGTATTTTATTATGCACAAAAATTACAAAATGGTGATATTTTACGGGTGTCAAAGCAGGTAAACAGTGTGTTTAGCGTGTTTAATGTGATTATACCAATAATAGTTGCTATTGCTATTTATGTGTTGCTGGTTTGCGTGTTTCTGGCGTCGGAGTTTACAAAAAGCTTGGTTAAGCCGATTAAAGAGATGGCTAAGGACGTGGATAATGTTGGCTATGAAGAGCTGATTCCGCTGGCAGAAACCATTGAAATGCAAAAAAATGAGATTAGCCAGCAGGTTGATAAAATACAGGAGGAGAAGGACAAAATTAACGCTATTATCGCCAATATGGAGGAAGGCTTAATTTTGCTGGACACACAAAAAAATATACTTATGGACAATGACAGTGCACAGGTGCTTTTGGAGCTAAAGGGAAAATCTGTTATTGGAAAAAATATTGAAATGCTTTGTGCCAACAGCGAGCTTCTGGATTGTATTAATAGTGCCTCTAAGGGGAAAAGTAAGGATGCTGAAACCAAGGTAGGCAGTGAAGCATTACAGGTTTTGGTTAATCCTGTTTATTCTGCCAAGGAGCAGACGGGTATTATATGCTTAATTATGAACATAACTGATAGAAACAGAACCGAAAAGCTTCGTCGAGAGTTTACAGCTAACGTTTCCCATGAGCTAAAAACACCCCTTACCTCTATATCCGGTTATGCAGAAATGATAGAAAATGATATGGTAAAGGACGATGACATTAGGCATTTTGCAGGCAGAATACATCGTGAGGCAGGTCGGCTGGTGTCACTTATTAGTGATATTATAAAGCTATCAAAGCTAGATGACGAACAAGCGATTGGTGAAAAACAGTCGGTTAATCTGTTAGACATTGTTAATGAAAGCGTTGAAACCTTGGAGCTGTCAGCCGAAAAAAACAATATTCAGCTTATATCTAATGGAGAAAGCTGTTATGTTCGTGGTGATAATACTGGATTATATGAATTGGTTTACAATTTGTGTGATAATGCAATAAGATATAACAAGCCAAACGGAAAAGTCTTTATTGAACTCCACAAAAACGGCAATAAAGCAGAGCTGTCAGTACGGGATACAGGTATTGGTATTGATAAAAAGCATTTATCCCGAGTGTTTGAACGTTTTTATCGAGTGGATAAAAGCCGTTCTAAGGAAACAGGCGGTACAGGCTTGGGGCTGGCAATAGTAAAACATATTGCAGAACAGCACAATGCTCAGATTTCTATTGACAGTGAGGAGGGCAAAGGCACAAACATAACTGTTATATTCAACTTGACCTAAAATTCGACAATTATTTATCATATGTTACAAAAATATCCAGATTTCTATTTTACATAGATTTTACAAAACACCTACTTAGATTTTACTATTGCTCTGTATTATGAGAATATCGGCGAATGTGGCTATTAGGGCATTCGGTTTTGCAGATAATAATTATAATATGGCTGAGCAGTATTTTGGCGTAACTAGCGTCCCATGTAAAATTTAGTAGATGTTTTGTGCTGTCTTGCGAAAGGAATTAAAAAAATGGATATTTTTTCTGTTTTAGGCCTAATCGGTGGTCTGGCGTTGTTCTTATTTGGTATGAACACAATGGGCGATGGATTAGAAAAACTCAGCGGTGGTCGCTTGGAAAGTATGCTGGAGAAAATGACCTCTAACACTATTAAAGGCTTCGCCTTAGGTGTGGGTGTTACAGCTATAATCCAGTCCTCGTCCGCCACCACGGTAATGGTTGTGGGCTTTGTTAACTCTGGTATAATGCGGTTGTCACAGGCAATAGGTATTATTATGGGTGCTAACGTAGGTACGACAGTAACTGCATGGCTTTTAAGCTTAACCGGCGTTGAGGGTGACAGCATTGTAATGAAGATGATGCAGCCCATTAATTTCTCCCCCATTTTGGCGATGATAGGTATTGCGTTAATAATGTTTGCCAAAAACGGCAAAAAGAAGGACGCAGGAAACATTTTGGTAGGCTTTGCAATTTTAATGTTTGGTATGAACATGATGAGTACAGCGGTAAAGCCATTGGCAGAGGTACCTGAATTTACCAGCATTTTAACCATGTTCTCAAATCCTATATTTGGTATTTTGGCAGGAGCCTTGTTAACAGCTGTTATTCAAAGCTCATCTGCATCGGTTGGTATTTTGCAGGCGTTGTCTGTAACAGGGGCAATATCCTTTTCAACGGCTATCCCAATAGTTATGGGACAAAATATTGGTACCTGTGTTACGGCAATGATTTCATGTATTGGTGCAAAGAAAAACGCAAAGCGTGCCGCCTTTGTCCACTTGTATTTTAATATAATAGGTACAGTGGTTATTTTGGCATTGTTCTATGGTATAAATGCTTTCGTGGACTTTAAGTTCCTAAATGATATTGTAAATCCAGCAGATATAGCTATTATTCATACGGTGTTTAACATTTCTGCAACAGCATTGCTGTTACCGTTCTCAAAGCTGTTGGAAAAGCTGGCTTGCCTAACAGTGCGTGATAAAGGAACAGAGGATGATACACCATTCATTGATGAGCGTTTCCTAAATACTCCAGCTGTTGCAACAGCACAGTGCAAAAGTATGACAGTTAAAATGGCAGAGCTTTCAAAAAAGACTATTTTACAAGCATTTTCAATGATAGGGAATTATAACGAAAAAACCGCAGAAAAAATTATGGAAAACGAAGACAAGCTTGACCGCTATGAGGATGTTTTAGGCACATATCTTGTTAAGCTGTGCAGTAAAAGCCTAACACCAAAGGACAGTGCAGAGGTTTCAAAAATGCTGCACGACATTGGTGATTTTGAACGCATAGGTGACCATGCTGTAAATGTTTTAGATGTCGCCAAGGAGATGAACGAGAAAAAGGTTAGGTTCTCACCAAAAGCAATAGAGGAGCTGGTCGTGTTAAACGATGCCTTGACAGAGATACTTACTAATTCAGTAGAAGCCTTTGAACAGGATAATTATGTTTTAGCAGAGCATATAGAGCCTTTGGAGCAGGTTATTGACAACCTAACGGATGAGCTTAAGCTACGCCACATTAAACGCTTGCAGGATGGCGAATGTACAATAGAGCTAGGCTTCATGTACTCTGATTTGCTTACTAACTACGAACGTGTATCAGACCATTGCTCAAATATAGCGGTTTGCATGATAGAGCTAAGCAGAGAGAGCTTTGGTACTCACGAATATCTCCACGAAATAAAGGATATGGGACAACGTGATTTTGTTGAATCCTATAAAGAATATAAAGTTAAATATGTTCTTCCAGAAACGGTTAACGCATAACAAAAGCTACAGCTGCACCTTGCAATTTTGCAAGGTGCAGCTGCATATATAGAGCTTTATCGGTAGCTGTTGCAATATAGCGAAAGGCTAGAGGTGCTTGCACCACAGAATATACATAAAAAGTGATGAGTAATATGGCAATGTCTTCTCCAAAGGTTACAAAATTTGTATTAGCCAACTCGTAAGATAAAGTTGATGCCGTTTCAGAGCATCAAAGGGGATATTTTGGACTGCATTCACAGCATTATTGCATAAAGAAAAACGGTTTAAACATTATGTTTAAACCGTTTTGTTTTGGCAGGGGCACTAGGACTTGAACCCAGGGCACGTGGTTTTGGAGACCACTGCTCTACCAACTGAGCTATACCCCTATGTTTTATTTTCGCATATTCAAAAGCGACCTTAGATATATTATCATTATATTATGATAAAGTCAAGAAAAATAATTAAAAAACATTTAATTGTTAATTAATAGCGACTATATCAAGAAAAACATCTATAGTACAAGCAAATAAAAGGACGGTTAAATATACTATTTGTGTTTAACCGTCCTAAAAATTGTTAAGCTATAAACACCTAATCAATTTGTTACATTTTTTTGCCTGCCAAAATATCTGCAATAACCTCTCGTTCGTCTAAATGCCGTTTTACACCCTTTATTTCCTGATAATCCTCGTGGCCTTTTCCTGCCAAAACAATTATGTCACCAGGCTGACCATTATGAATTACATACTCTATAGCTTTTTTTCTATCCTCAATCTCCAGAAAGTCACCTTCGGTTTTTAGTATGCCAAAGATAATATCATCAATGATGGCTTGTGGTTCTTCATCCCTGGGGTTATCAGACGTTATTACCGTCAAATCTGCCAGCCTGCCGGAAACCTCCCCCATTTCATATCGACGCAGCTTTGAACGGTTGCCCCCGCAGCCAAACATACAAACTAAACGTTTTGGGTTGTAATCTCGTAAAGTGCTTAGCAGGCTTTCCAATGCCATAGCATTGTGGGCATAGTCAATCATCAGAGTAAAGTCCTCGGATACCTTAATCATTTCTATTCTGCCCTTTACCTTTGCAACCTTTAACGCTGATTTTATAGTTTCCTCATCAATATTAAAATGTCTGCAAATAGCAATAGCTGTTAATGAGTTGTAGACGCTAAACCTTCCGGGGATGTCAATTTCTACGTCCATACTTATTTTACCAGCTACAGTGTAGGAGATTCCTAAATAACCGGGCTTGCTAACTAGATGAGTGTTTTCAGCACGCAAATCGGCGTTATCTGAAAATCCGTAGGTTTCTATATGGCAGGTGTGATTTTTGATTACATCCAGCGTATGCTTGTCATCTATATTGACAATTCCTAGCTTACACTGTTTAAATAATAAGCCCTTACAATGCATATAATCTTCAAAATCTTTATGTTCATTAGGTCCGATGTGGTCTGGTTCTATGTTGGTAAAAATACCAATCTCAAAGGTAAAGCCGTCAGTTCTGTGCAGCATTAGACCTTGGGAAGATACCTCCATAACGGCACAGTCGCATCCTGATTTAACCATTTCGCTGAAATATTCCTGCAAAATGTAGGACTCTGGAGTGGTGTTATTAGCTTTAATAATTTTATCACCTATTATGGCTTCTATTGTTCCTATCAAACCAACCTTGTGACCGGCATTTTCTAAAATTGATTTTACCATGTACGCAGTGGTTGTTTTACCCTTTGTTCCCGTAATTCCAATGACCTTAAGCTGATCACCTGGGTTACCAAAATAGTCAGCTGATATGTACGCCATTGCTTTACGGGAATTGTTAACCTTAATCACGGTTACATTTTCGGGAACATCTACATCATCCTCGACTACTAAAGCCACAGCACCCCTAGTGCAAACCTCCTTGGCAAAATTGTGTCCGTCTACGACGGCTCCTTTTATACATATGAATAAAGAATTTTTAGTTACCTTTCGTGAATCAAACGAGATATTGCTTATCTCTGTATCTTCCTTGCCCTGAAAGCAGGTATAAGCAATTCTGGATAGTAATGATGAAAGAATCATAAAGGAACCTCCCTGATAATATTTACTCATATTATAATATACCTAACGGTAAAAAAATACAAACAAAATAAGCTTTTTATTGTCAGTAAAATAAAAAAATAAAAAATACAAAATGGCAATTTGGTTAAAATACTATATAATAGGGAAAAATTACAAAATATATCAATTTTAATGCAAGCAAAAGAATTATAAAAGGGAAATATAGCGGAAGTAAAACTATTAATAACGGTATAATAGTAATGACATTGTGTAAAATGCACAATCGTTTTATAGCAATTTCGACAAAATCTTTATTGTTTATTTAGGTAAAATTTACCGAATGTTAATATTTTGAGCAACTTGCACAAAAAAAGGTGCTAAAATATATTAATATAAATAAAATCAATAAAATTGGTTGCAATCATACCCGCATTATGCTATCATTACTACAGTGATTTAGGTATGTTTACAAGTACGTTGTTGGCAGATTGCCTAAATACCGAATGTGACACAGAAATAAAAAAAACACTGTGTCAAACCATTAAATATTTACCATTCTAAGAAAGAGGGAAAAAGAAAATGTTTAGTAAATCTAAAAAGGTTGTTGGCACCGTGCTAGCAGCAGTAATGATTGCTTCTGCTTTCGCTGGCTGTGCACCAAGTGGAGATTCATCAAGTGTAGCAAGTGGCAGTGAAAGTGCAGCTCCTTCAGCAACAGAAATCAAGGCTATTACAATTGACGAGGCTATGAAAGACGCAGATGTAGCTTTAGGAGAAGAGGGTAAGGATTCTGAGGTTACTCTAAAGGTTTGGGCTCCTAGTGATGCAGTAGATATGTTCACAAAGCAGTGTAAGGCTTTCACAGATAATTTTAAGGATAGAAAAATTAGTATTGAGGTTGTAGCACAGGGGGAGGCTGATGCGGCTTCTGCACTAATGAATGACCCAGATGCAGCAGCCGATGTATTTGGCTTTGCTTCTGACCATGCTTCAAAATTGTATCCAGACAAGTATGTTGCCAAGGTTAGACTAAACTATGCAGCAGCAATCAAAGAAACAAACCTACAGGGTGCTATTGACGTTGCTACTTACAAGACAGAAACTGACGATCAGCCATATATGTATTCTTATCCAGAAACTGGTGATAACGGCTATGTAATGTTCTACAACAAGAGCCTAATTTCAGCAGAAGAAATGGGTTCAATGGAAAGCATTATGAAGGTTTGTAACGATAAGGATAAAAACCTAGTTATCAACATGAATAACGGCTTCTATTCTTGTATCGTTCCACTAACAGGCGAAGGCACATATTCACTAGACGAGAGCCGTCATCAGCTGTTAAACTATGACTATGCAAAAATCGGACCAGTTGCTACAGCTTTCTCTAAACTGTTAGCTAACGACAGTCATTATGTAAACGATGATGTTGATAAGGTTCTTGCTTCTGCATTAAAGAACGAAACAGCTCTAGCTGGTGTTGTAGGTACTTGGAAAACTAAGGCTATCAAAAACGCACTAGGCGATAACTATGCTGCTTGTAAGCTACCTACAATTAACGTAGATGGCACAGACACACAGATTAAATCTATGTATGGCTATAAGCTAGTAGGTATTAACTCTAAATCAAAATTCCCAATGACATCTCAGACACTTGCTTACTATCTAACAAGCGAAGCTTGTCAGAAGGAAAGAATTACTGAGCTTGGCTGGGGTCCATCAATCTCTACTCTAGTTGACAGCGACGCTGTTAAGAACGACGTTGCACTAAGCGCTATGTATGAGCAGCAGAAATATTCAGTTCCTCAAACAGGTCTTGCTGGCTCTTTCTGGGATCCAACAGGTGCTTTCGGTGGATACATTGTTAATAAAGACAAAGACCTATCAGATGCTGGTATCAAAAAGGCATACGATAACATGGTTGAAAATATTACAGCTCAATAATAGCATTTAAGGTTTAGGTTTTATGATATTGTTCAAGCAGTCAGATATATATGTCTGACTGCTTGAAAATACGTTGGCGGTTAAAATTTTTAACATAACGTTTTCGTTAGCATTGAAAAAATTGGACAAAGGGGAGTGAAATAATGAAATATATTGATTATGTCCAGCTCAACCCTTTCCAGAAGATGATGTACCAGTTAAAGAACTTTTTTGTAGCAATACCAAGAGGAATAGCAAGCTTCTTCGTTTTCTTGGGACATAAAATAGCTTCTTTAGTGTTGGGAATCGGCAGGGGCTTTAAAAACTACGTTTTAAACTTTATTCATGGCGATTGGTCAACTAAAACATCTTACCTAGTAATGGGTACTGGATGCATAGCAAAAGGACAAATTATCAAAGGTATTATTTTCTTTATTTTAGAGGTTGGTTACATATTATTTATGACCATGTTTGCGTGGTCATATATTAGCAAATTTGCGTCACTCGGCACAATTAAGACAACATTCACACCAAACCCAATGACAGGCTTGGACGAGGCAAAATACGGTGATAACTCCATGCTTATTCTGCTGTATGGTGTTCTTACTATAATAGTTACTTGCATTTTTCTTTTCGTATATTTATCAAATATTAAAGCTTCTGTTAAGCTAGAGGCTCTAAAAAAGGTTGGTAAAAAACCAAATACTTTTAAAGAGGATTTAAAAGAGCTATTGGATGCACGTTATCACATAACACTTTTATCTGTTCCTACTTTATTGGTTGGCTGTTTTACTATTTTACCATTGGTATTTATGATATTAATGGCATTCACAAACTTTGATTCACAGCATCAACCTCCAGCTACGCTGTTTACTTGGGTTGGTTTCAAAAACTTTACTGATATATTCTATCAGAATCCAAAGTATGCAATGACCTTTGGCTCGTTGATACAATGGACATTAATTTGGGCAGTTCTTGCAACATTCACTAACTATATATTAGGTATGATTGTTGCACTTATGATTAATAAAAAAGGCATAAAATTTAAGGGCGTTTTCCGTACCTGCTTTGTTATGGTTATCGCTGTTCCTCAGTTTGTAACACTTCTATTAATGGCACAAATGCTGTCGGATAGTGGTGTTGTTAACGTGGCACTGAAAGAAATGGGACTTATTACAGAGTCGGTAAAATTCCTGACAGATCCGTTCCTTGCCAAGGTAACCTTGGTTGTTGTTAATATTTGGATTGGTATCCCATACACAATATTAATCACCAGTGGTATCTTAATGAATATTCCAGAGGATTTGTACGAGAGTGCTAGAATTGACGGTGCCAGTGCGTTGGTTACATTCTTTAAGATTACATTGCCATATATGCTGTTTGTTACAACACCTCAGTTGATTACAAACTTTATTGGTAACATTAACAACTTTAATATCATATTCTTCTTAACCGGTGGTGGGCCGTTGAACAACGACCTATACAATGCCGGTGATACTGACCTGTTGGTAACATGGCTGTATAAATTAACAGTTGATAAGAATGACTACAGCTTGGCGGCAACCATTGGTATTATGGTATTTGTTATTTGTGCTACTCTTTCTCTGGTCACATTTAATATGACTAAATCTGCTAAGAATGAGGAGGAGTTCTCATGATAAAAAGTTATAAGCTAAGACGTAATATATCAAATGGTATTATATACGCTATATTGACAATATTGTCAATTATATGGCTTTTGCCATTGGTTTGGATTGTTATGACCTCTTTCCGTGGTGAACAGCAGGTTTATATTAACTATATCATTCCAAAGACATGGACGTTTGATAACTATGTTAGGTTGTTTACAGATACAGGCATCATGAACTATCCAAAATGGTTTATGAACACCCTTATTGTTTCTATTTGTACATGTGTTATTTCTACTATTTCTGTGCTAATGGTTAGTTACACCTTTAGTAGACTTAGATTTAAATCAAGAAAAGCTATTATGAATGTTGGCATGATTCTGGGTATGTTCCCTGGTTTTATGACAATGATTGCGGTTTACTATTTGCTAAAAGCTATGAACTTGACTAGAAGCTTAGTTGCTCTTATCATTGTTTATTCAGCGGCTGCGGCACTGGGTTACTTTATCTCTAAAGGCTTCTTTGACACGGTACCACGTGCTTTGGATGAAGCGGCTACAATTGATGGTGCTACGAAGAATCAGATATTCTGGAAGATTATTCTGCCAATGTCAAAGCCTATCGTAGTTTATACCGTATTAACATCCTTCATTGCTCCTTGGACAGATTTTATCTTGGCTAGGATTATTATGGGTGATGCTATTGACCAGTACACTATGGCTGTTGGTCTGTGGAAGATGGTAGATAAAGATTTTATCGATAGATTCTTCTTACAGTTCTGTGCAGGCGCAGTTTTAGTTGCTATTCCTATTACAGCACTATTCCTGAAAATGCAGAAATTCTATGTTGAAGGCGTTACAGGCGGTGCCGTTAAGGGTTAATTTACAAATTTTATATTGGCAACCCCAGTATATGGCAGAGGGCGGAGGCGGTTTATCCGTCTCTGCCTTTTGTAATATTGGGATAAAATGGATAAAAATTGTGGTAAGATGGCTTTATGTTAATAAAAGCTGTAGCCATGAGTTACTGTTAAAATAAGATTTAGGTCAAGGCTTTTTTTATCCCTGCCATTGTTATAAAATAATTGTAGGCAATTATTTTGATGTTAATCAAAGCAGTACAAAAAAATTATACAAATGAGAGGATAGTGGCATATGCTTAAAAAATGCACAGCCCTTGTTTTAGCATCTGTGATGGGTGCAGCCTGTTTGTTATCAGGATGTAACGGCAAAACTACAGAGATTAAAGCGGAGCAATCTACAGATAAGTACAGAAATTTTTATGAAATATTTGTAAACTCATTTAACGACTCTAACAATGACGGTGTAGGTGATTTGCAAGGTGTTATTGATAAATTGGACTATCTAAATGATGGCAATCCTAACGGTGGTGATGATTTGGGAATAGACGGTATATGGTTTATGCCAATTATGCAGTCCGCCTCCTATCATAAATACAATGTGGAGGATTACTGCTCTATAGATGAGAATTATGGCACTATGGAGGATTTTGATAGCCTTTTGTCCAAATGTAAGGAACGTGGCATTAATGTAATAATAGATTTGGTTGTTAATCATACATCTAACTCTCACCCTTGGTTTAAGAAGGCTGTTGAGGAGGTAAAGCAAGGTAACTTAGATGGTTACGCAAGGTACTATCATATCGTAAAAAAGGAGGATGAGGTTGCAGGCTTTACCTATAGACCCATAGCTGGAACTGATTATTTCTATGAAAGTAATTTTGATGTAACAATGCCAGAACTAAACCTAAGTGAGCCAAAGGTTCGTGAGGAGCTTCACAATATAATGAAATTTTGGTTGGATAAGGGTGTTTCTGGTTTTCGCTTGGATGCAGTTAAGTATTTTGGCTCAGGCGGAGATGATGGCAAAGATTTTTTAACGTGGATGTATTCTGATGCACAGTCAATAAAAGATGATGTATATATGGTGGGTGAAGAATGGGCTGGAAAAAGTGAGATATCAGACTATTATGACACAGGGGTAGACAGCTTCTTTAACTTCCCTTATGCTGGTGCAGACGGAAAGTTTGAATCAGTTGTAAGGTCAGGCGGTGTAGTGTCCTTAATTAATGGACTTAAGGATTGGGATAATATACTTAAAAAGCATAATGAAAATGCTATAGACGCACCATTTTTATCAAACCATGATACAACAAGAAGTGCCGTATCATTAGGAAAAACAGATTTGGTAGCTCAAAAGACAGCAGCTATGCTGTATATGCTGTCTCCGGGCAACTCCTTTACTTATTACGGTGAAGAAATCGGACTGTTAGGTAATACTGGCAGTGATGCTTCCTTCAGAATACCTATGCCTTGGGTAGGTGGAGAATGTGAAAACATTACAATACCAAATTTATCTGTCGAAGATGCTAAAGCGGCTTCACAAACTACGGTGGAGGACGCCATAGCAGACAGCAATTCACTATTTCATTTTTATCAGCAGATTATTAAGCTGAAGCTGCAAAATCCGGAAATTCAGCGTGGCACTATTGGTAATATTTATGAGGGTGATACTAGCGCTACTGCTGGATATATAACAACCTATAAGGATTCATCTGTAATTATTGTATATAACCTTAATGATGCTGATGCCACTATTAATATCACAAAGGAGGATCTTAATTATTCTGGAATCGCAGGTCAAGCAACAGCACAGAATCCAGACAATGACGGAAAATACCCACAGGCTACATTAGATGGAACAAAGGTGAAAATTCCATCAAAAACAGTTGTAATACTAAAATAATATCTAACACAATAGCCGTCATACGCTAATAGTATGGCGGCTGTTTTTTTATAAAGTATTGTTATGTGATTTGAAAAATATATTAAAATCAAATAAACAAAAACTACTTTGTTGATAATGCACTGATAGCAATTACAGGATATGTAACTTGTGTAAAAATGTGTTCAAAATTTAAAAACCGTAAGAAAATGCTACACTTTTCGACATAAATGTGGTATCATAAAGTACTAGTAAATAGTGTATAAGGGCTGTTCACTTCATTAGTAATTATTAATTTAATCTCGCATATTAAAAATGTGTATGGGCATATTTTTAATGTATTGATTATAAAGCACGCTAATTAATACGATATGCACAGTTAATACATGAGTAATAAATAAAAAAGAGAAGTTGGTATAAGGTATGTTAAAAGATAAGAGCATAAAAAATGTTAATGAAAGAAAGATAATTTTAGCTGTTGCGGATATGTTCTTAATTGGTGTTGCTGCGTTGCTGTCAAATTATTTTTTAAGATTATTTAATTTAGGCGATCTGACAACAACTATTTTATCCCTTGAAACCTGTATGTTAATAATAGTTACGTTTCTAACATTATGGATATGCGGTGCATATTCTAAAATGTGGCGTTATTTTAAGGCTAAGGATTATTTATCCTGTGTGCTGGGAACGGTTAGTGGATTAATTATTGTAGTAGCTTTTACATGGGTGGCTTTTCCAGCCCAGATGAATTTTTCAAATCTATACATTTTTTGGGCTTTCTTTTTAGCATTAGGTACATTGTTTATAGTTTCCTTTAGATTACTGTTTAAAAAGACATTTCTTGTTTTGGTGGAAACAGGAAGAGATGAAATGAAAAAAAGAACATTGCTTGTGGGTGGCGGCTTGGCAGGCAGAATAATTTTAACAGAATTAGAGGACAACGAGGAAAGCAAGGATGACAACGGTGTATCTAGTATGTATGAGGTTGTAGGTGTCATTGATGATGATTCTAAAAAAATAGGTACAAAGATAAAAAATGTACAGGTTTTAGGCAGCACCGCAGACATCGCACGTATTGCACAGGAAGAAGATATTAAGGTTATTATTTTTGCCATTCCGTCATGTGACGAAGAGGACAGACGAAGAATTTTAGACAGCTGTTCTAAAACAAAATGTGAAATTAAGATTGTACCCTATCTAAGCCAGCTGTTATTTGACGATAATGACAAAAAGCCAAAGATTATTCACCAGATGAAGGACATAAAGATTGAAGACCTGCTTGGCAGACCAGCTATCACCTTTGATAAAAAAGAAATTCAGCAGTTAATTGTTGGTAAGGTGTGTATGGTAACAGGCGGCGGCGGTTCTATTGGCTCAGAGCTTGTTAGACAAATTGCACAGTACAAACCAAAGCAGGTTGTTATTGTGGATATTTACGAAAACAACGCTTACGATGTTCAACAGGAGCTTGTAATGCAATATGGCGAAGAGCTTAATTTGGTTACGTTAATTGCCTCTGTGCGTGACTATGATAAGATGCAGGTTATTTTTGAAAAATATAGACCTGACCTAGTTTTTCACGCAGCTGCTCATAAGCATGTGCCATTGATGGAGGATTCGCCGGAGGAGGCTGTCAAAAACAATGTTATCGGTACATTTAACGTATCCACCTTGGCGGCTTTTTATAATGTTCAAAAATTTATTATGATTTCTACTGATAAGGCAGTTAACCCTACAAATGTGATGGGTGCTACAAAGCGTTGCTGTGAAATGGTTATTCAGTATATGGCACAAAGCGGAACAGATACAGAATTTGTTACTACTCGTTTTGGTAATGTGCTGGGTTCTAACGGCTCGGTTATTCCTTTATTTAAAAGACAAATAGAAAGCGGTAAGGCTGTTACTGTAACACATCCTGATATTATTAGGTATTTTATGACTATTCCAGAGGCAGTTTCACTGGTGCTGGAGGCTGGTTCAATGGCACACGGTGGTGAAATATTTGTACTGGATATGGGTGCACCTGTAAAGATAACAACCTTAGCTGAAAATTTGATTAGAATGTATGGCAAGGTGCCATATAAGGATATTGAAATTAAGTTTACAGGGTTGCGTCCAGGTGAAAAATTGTTTGAAGAATTATTAATGGATGAGGAAGGATTAAAGTCAACATCTAACAAAAAGATTTTTATTGGCAATCATATTCCTATAGAAATGCAGACATTTCTTGAACAGCTGGATAAATTAAAAACCTTGGCAAATAGCAATAATCCAGTGGCAACAGTAAACCAATTGGCACGGATAGTTCCAACATTTAATCATCAAATTAATAATAATCCGCTATATTTAGATAGCGAGAAAAACATTAAGAATTAATCGGAGGTATGGTATATGTGTGGTATAGTAGGATATGTAGGTTACAGAGATTGCAGCGAGGTTTTGGTATCCGCCTTAACAAAGCTAGAGTACAGAGGTTATGATTCAGCAGGTATAGCTGTATTTGACAACAACGAAATTAAGGTTGCCAAATCAAAGGGACGCTTGGCTGATTTAGTAGAAAAGATGAAGACCGATGGTAAACCAGAGGGTGTGGCTGGTATCGGTCATACACGCTGGGCTACTCATGGTGAACCATCAGATGTGAACTCTCACCCGCATAGTGGCGCAAAGGTTACTATTGTACATAATGGTATTATCGAAAACTACAAGGAGCTAAAGAAATTTTTAACGGATAAGGGTGCCAAATTTCTAAGCGACACGGATACAGAGGTTGTTGCAAAGCTGCTGGGCTATTACTATAAGCTAAATCCAGGCAAACCACTGGATACTATTGTTGAAACAATAAAGGAGCTGGAGGGTTCCTTTGCCTTAGGCGTAGTTTTTCAGGACTTTCCAGATGTTGTTTATGCTGTACGTCGTGAAAGCCCATTAATTGTAGGTGTAGGTAAAAATGAAAGCTTTATAGCATCAGATGTTCCGGCTATTTTACAATATACAAAGGATTATTACTTGCTGGAGCATGATGAGATAGCTAAGCTTGACTGTAATGGCGTGGAGATTTTTGACGAGCATGGTAAAAAGCTGGAGAAAGAATTATTAACAGCTGACTGGGATATGGATGCAGCAGAAAAGGGCGGATACCCACATTTTATGATAAAGGAAATTCATGAACAGCCTTCATCTATAAAAACAACTATAACCCCTCGTATTTCCAATGGTTTACCGGACCTAAAGGAATGCAGCATAGACCTAGAAAAATTAAGAAAATTTAAGCAGATATTTATTGTAGCGTGTGGTACAGCAATGCACGCCGGCATGGTAGGCAAATACGTTATTGAAAAGCTTGCCAGAGTATCTGTAACAGTAGATATAGCTTCTGAGTTCCGTTATAGAGAGCCATTGATTAGCAAGGGCGATTTGGTAATTATTATTTCACAGTCTGGTGAAACGGCCGATAGCTTAGCGGCTATGCGTCTGGCTAAGAAGCTAGGTGCAAGCACGCTGGCTATTGTAAACGCAAAGGGCAGCTCTATTGCTCGTGAAGCCGATATGCTAATATACACACACGCTGGTCCTGAAATAGCAGTAGCGTCAACGAAGGCGTATATTGTGCAGTTGGCGGTTATGTACCTGTTTGCATTTGATTTAGCATTAGCAAAGGGTATGATTGATGAAGCTGAGTGTAAACGATTAACCTCTATTTTACAGGATATGCCAAGCCTAATAGAAACCATATTGGAAACAGAGCTGGAGAATACACAGTATGTATCAAATCAGCTTATTACAGCTGAAAGCCTGCTGTATATAGGTCGTGGACTTGACTATGCATTAAGTATGGAGGGTTCACTAAAGCTAAAGGAAATATCATATATTCATAGTGAATCCTATGCAGCCGGTGAGCTAAAGCATGGTACAATATCCCTGATAACAAAGGATATGCCAGTTATAGCTGTTGCTACACAGTCAGCGTTGCTTGATAAAACAGTTAGCAATATTAAAGAGGTTAAAGCTAGGGGCGCAAAGGTTATCCTAATAGCCCGTGATGACTTTAATGTTGACGAGGATGCCTATGACTATATTGTAAGAGTGCCTAAAACAGAGGATTTATTTATGCCTATACCTGCGGCTGTACCTTTACAGCTTATCGCATATTATACATCTGTATTGCGTGGTAATGACGTTGATAAGCCTAGAAACTTGGCAAAATCTGTTACTGTTGAGTAATAAATAACATAGAAATTTTCTCACTAAGCTTGGTAAGCTAAGAAAATAAAATATTTGACAGGTGATAGATATTACGCTATCACCTGATTTTTTTGGTTCTATAATATAATGAGGGAGAGAGAAAAGCTTTCCTATAATAATTATAAAAACCGTGGGACACACGGGTTAGCTCGCTTATACGATAGCCGTTAGGTTACTACAACGAGAAGTTTCCACATTAGCGTAGTGAGAGAATGTCATAATAAGGGTTACTAGGTTAAGCAACCATTGTGGGAAAATTTAGCTGTCAAGAAAGTATTTTTTTCCTACACTTGCGTATGTGCATATAACTATGGTAGACTAAATTACTGTAAAGAGTGTAGTACCATATAGATGGTATTATAATAATTATTACTAGGGAGGTACTGTGATTGTTAAGAAAATCATCCAACGGCGTACGGATTAAGGCTTTTGCTGTTGTTCTAATGGTAACCACTATTCTTTTAACATTTTCAGCGTGTCAATGGGATTCGTCTGCACAGACAAAATCTGATGTACACGGTGCAGAGGACTTAAAGTCAGCAACTATTGGTGTTCAGTTAGGAACCACTGGTGATATTTATGCGTCAGATTATAAAAAAGACGGTGCAATCATTGTAGAGTATAACAAGGGCGCTGATGCCATACAGGCGTTAAAGAAAAGCAAGGTGGATTGTGTAGTTATAGATGAACAGCCTGCCAAAAATTTTGTAAAACAAAACGCTGATTTGTCTATTTTAGATGAGGCCTTCGCTGTGGAGGAATATGCTATCTGCTTTGCAAAATCTAATACAGAATTAAGGGACAAGGTTAATTCTGCGTTAGCTCAGATAAAGGATAACGGTACGCTGGATAGTATTATCGATTCCTATATTAGTGGTAAAGATAACAGCACCTATCAGTACATATCCCAAAGCAATACTGTACCCACAAATGGCACTCTAACCGTTGCCACCAACGCTTCCTTTGAACCCTATGAATATATGGAGAACGGAAAAATCTGCGGTATTGATATAGACGTATCACAGGCAATAGCTGACATATTAGGCATGGAGCTAAAGGTAACTGATATGGAGTTTGATTCTATTATTACGGCAGTATCCTCCGGCAAAGCAGATATGGGTGTATCGGGTATCACAATAACCGATGAACGTAAAAAAAATATAGAATTTTCAACGCCCTACACCGCAGCTAAGCAAGTAATAATTGTAAGAAACGGTACCTCTGACAACAACGCTTTTTTAAGTGTTGATAAGTTCAAAGCTAACTTTTTAGATGAAGGCAGATGGCAATATTTAGCCCAAGGTTTGTTGACTACACTGCAAATAACTCTGTTAGCCGTAATTATGGGTATTGTTTTAGGATTTTTAATTGCAATTGGCAGGGTGTCATGTGAGAAAACAGGAAAATATAAAGTATTAAACTGGATTTTAAAAACGTATCTTACTATTATTCGTGGTACGCCAACAATGATCCAGCTGCTTATAATTTATTATGTAATATTTGCCTCTAGCAGCATTGATAAGGTTTTAGTAGCAGTAATAGCATTTGGACTTAACTCCTCTGCCTATATTGCCGAAATTGTGCGTTCCGGCATTGAATCTATATCTGAGGGTCAATTTGAAGCTGGCAGAAGCCTAGGGTTTACCTATGCCCAAACAATGCGTCATTTTATATTACCACAAGCCATTAAAAATGTATTACCAGCACTTGGTAATGAGCTTATAGTGCTGTTAAAAGAAACATCAATATCTGGATACATAGGCATTATGGATCTGACCCGTGGTGGTGACTATATCAGGAGCCGTACATATGACGCATTTTTACCTCTAATTGTTGTTGCCTTAATCTATTTGGCAATAGTTTCAATTTTATCCGCACTGTTAGGTAAACTGGAAAGAAGGCTGAAGAACGATGACAAATAGCTCTGATGTTATGATACATATAGAAAATCTTAAAAAGTCATTTGGTGACGATAATATACTAAATGGTATTACCACAGATATAAAAAAGGGCGAGGTTCTGGTAATATTGGGTCCCTCCGGCTGTGGCAAGTCAACTTTTTTGCGGTGCTTAAATTTACTGGAAAAGCCCAATGAGGGTCACATATATTTGGATGGTGTTGATATTACTGACCATAAGACAGATATTAATATTCAACGACAAAAAATAATGATGGTTTTTCAGCATTTTAATTTATTTCCCCATAAAACTATATTGGAAAATCTTACTATTGCACCAATAAAGCTGAAAAAAATGTCACCTGAAAAGGCCAATGAAAAGGCGATGGCACTGTTAAAAAGGGTAGGCTTAGAGGAAAAAGCTAATACATACCCTAAACAGCTTTCAGGGGGTCAAAAACAGCGTGTTGCAATTTGCAGAGCCTTGTGTATGGAGCCAGAGGTTATTTTGTTTGACGAACCCACCTCTGCCCTAGACCCCGAAATGGTTGGTGAGGTGTTGGACGTTATGAAGGAATTGGCGAAATCTGGTATGACCATGGTATGTGTTACGCATGAAATGGGGTTTGCCAAGGAGGTAGCATCACGAGTGGTTTTTATTGATGAGGGTGTTATAGCCGAGGATGATACACCGAAGAATGTATTTGAAAATCCTAAAAATCAGCGTTTACAGGATTTTTTATCAAAGATTTTGTAAAGCTATATAACGAAATAAAAAACAAAAAGGTAATCACTCTTCATAGGTGATTACCTTTTTGAGATATGGCTAAAATAATGTCAGCTGTTCATGCTTGTACAGCCCTTGAATATAGCTTATAATATCCTCCATTTTATAAAGCAAATCATATTTTTTACATTCATATATAAAGCATTTTGTCAGCTCTTGGCTGTGGTTTGATGTGCAATTGTAGCTGTCACTAAACGTATCTATATACCGCTCTTTTATGTGGGGGAACAGCTTATCTAGCCACATATAATAGTAGTCACGTTGATTTTGACGTAGGGTAACACCGAAACCAAATTCATCTGCACCAGAGTAAATCCATTTAGCTCCTGATAAAGCAGACATTCTAACAATATTTTTAATGTTTTCTGTGGTATCGTTAATGAAGGGTAGTATTGGCATTAACAAAGTACCACACACAATGCCGTTACTAGACAGATATTTCATTGCTTTTAAACGCCTGCTGCTAACGGCTACATTCCTTTCAAGGGCTTTACACAGATTATCGTCAGCAGTAGTTATTGTAAAATTAACCACTGCTGGGGCAAACTGCTTTATTTTTAGCAGCACGTCCATGTCACGGCATACTAGATCTGATTTGGTGTCTATACATATGCCAAACCCATGCTTGTATATTAATTTTAATGCGTTACGGGTCAGGAATTCTTTTTCCTCAAATGGATTATACGCATCACTCATAGAGCCGGTTATTATTATGCCGCCTTTTCGCTTTGACTTTAGCTCGCTGTCAATAAGCTCTAATGAGTTTTTCTTCTTTTTAACCGTATCAAATTGTTCTATATGATAGCATTCACTACGGCTGTCACAGTATATACAACCGTGACAGCAGCCGCGATATATATTCATATTATAATTTGAACCAAACCACCCCCACTGTTTATAGGGTGATATTATACTTTTAGCCATTACCTCTTCCATTTGTCCACCTCACATTAAGACTACTGTTTTATCAAATTTATCACACAGCTAGCCCTTACGGACTTTTATAAAAATAGCAGCAGGGACGCATAAGCTAGCTTCCCTGCTGCTAAAACTAACAGTTGCTTTTTTGTAATAAGCTTTTACTGTACAGGTGATTTGCGTTAATTAAACCAACTATATTAAGATAATATTACAAAGTTATTAGCTATTTAAGTCTTACAAAAAATTCACTCCAAAAGGTGCTGCCGTCCTTTTCGTAATAGCCTACACCCATCTGAGTGTATTCAGCATTTATCATATTTTTATGATGATCGGGTGAGTCTATCCAAGCTTGTGCTACATCCTGTGTGTAAATATATCCATATCCAATATTTTCTGCACTGCTTATACATTTTAACCCTTGGTCTGACAACGCAGTAAAGCAGGATGTGCCGTTTGGCCTTGTATGACTATAGCTGGATGCCAGCTCTCTGGCACGTATTTGAGAGGCTGCTGTAGCGGCACTATTTAATGTTAGGGGTGCTACACCGTATTTTGCACGTTCTGCGTTAACAGATTCTAAAATTTCCTCTGCCTTTGAAATGGCTGGTGCTACGGTTAGCTTACAGGTGGCGGTTACACCATTATATACACTAACAATAATATCGCAGGTACCACTGGATTTGGTTTCTATTCTGCCTGTTTTAGCATCAACTGTTGCTATAGCGGTATTACTGCTTTGGTAGCGGTATTCATCCGCATAACAGTCGCTGGGCAGGGCATATGAAACATTTGCATATTGTCCTGCGTGAACATTAATAACAGACGGGGATATTAAAATTGCAGAAGGGGCGTTTTTAACATTTATCATACAGCTATCGTTAATGCCATTATAAACATTAACGCTAACTATAGCTGTACCAGCACCTACCGCCTCCATCTTTCCTGACCACTTGTCCACCTTTACCACAGATGGGTTAGAGCTTTCATAGTAGTAATACCTAGCATAGGTGTTTTCTGAAAATTCAATACTAAATTGATACATTTCTCCAACGCCATAGGTTAATGAATTTTTACTAAGAGAAACCGATGTTGGCTCTTCCCTAATAACAACTGTACAATACGCCGCTACCTCGTTGTATGTAATAACTCTAATCATAATAACGCCGTCGGATACACCAACCAGCCTTCCTGTTTTCTCATCTATTTTTCCTATTGCAGAGTTAGAGGATTCAAATTTTGGATTGTTGTCGTAACCACCCTGTATCTCGTATAGAAAGGTGTAGCTTTCATCTACACCTATTTCCATATAGTCGGTGTTTAAAGTAACACCAGTAGGAGCTGTCTTAACGGTGATTGTGCATACACCTGTTGCCCCTGTATCAGCTGTACAGGTTACCTTAGCAGTACCTGTGGCAACAGTGTACACCTGTCCGGTGTTTTTATCTACATACAATATAGAACGATTACTGGAGGTATAGGTATAACTGTTAGCATAATGATCATCATCCACAGTAGCTGACAGCGTGTAAGGTTCACCAAGACCTAACGTTACTTTATCATTGCTTAATATTACAGAGGTTGCAGGTGATTTAACCAGCACTGAACAGGTTGATGTTACACCGTTGTCGGATTTTGCCATAATGAACGCACGACCGCTGGATATAGCTGTAACCCTACCCGTGTTGTCCACGGTAGCCACACTGTTGTCTGATGACGTCCAGTTAAGCTTCACAACGGCTGTAGTAGGAGAAAAGGTATAGGACAGCTTGTATGTATCATTAGGCATTAGATTTATTGAGCTGTTGTTAATAGTAAGAGAACGCAAAATCAGTGCTTCCTTTTCTGCATCATATGGCAAGGAGGATATTTGCTTAGCTAGATATCTCTGAGTAATAACAACATCTGACATATTAATAGCCCCGTTTTCATCAACGTCACCGCAGACGGTCATAGTATCATTAGGAGTAACGATTTTGGATATTACCTGCTGCAGAATAATAATATCTGTCATATTTACTTTAGAATCCCCGTTGACATCCCCACTTAACTGCTCATCTGATATTGCAGCAGTTGATGTCAAAATAATTTTAGGTGTTTCGTCTATAGCACCTGTTGTTTGTATGAAAAGACAAGATGCCAAAAATAACATGATAGTTACCGCAGATATTTTATACATTAAATGTTTTTTCATTATAATCCCTCTTCCCTTTAGGCGAATGTGTCGCAGTATTCCTTTCACCTTAATTGTACATTTTTAATGAAAAGTTGTCAATATTAGAAAGTTTAGGATTATATTTTTGTGCATTTTAACAGTTTGACGCACTTGCAATTAGATAAAATAGCTACTTAATTAATAGGGCTTATTACTTTGAAGGCTGTATTTGTCAATGTTCAACAACAAGGTGTCTATAAATAGACTAAATTAATAGTTTATTCATATTTTTGCAAATAATATTTATTAAATTTATATATATTTTGAAGGAGATGTCTTAATAAAATTGTAAATTATTCCTCCATCGTGTATAAAAAATTCTCCCAATGTAGTCTGGTGTTAATATCCACATTTGGTGGTAATAGAGCCATAGCTATAAAGACCTCTGAACCGTCATTAATGTTTTGCAGGGTGGCATATTCCCCCTCTATTTTATTTACTATATATTTTTTTGGTTCCATAGTTGTTCTCCTTTTTCTTTATTATCCTACTGCTATTATACAACGAAATAAACTAAAAATAAATATTTTCAAACGAAAGATGTATAATCAAATTGAACATAAATGGACAGAAATACAAAAGAGGGACACACCCTAGATGGGACGAAGGTGTAAAAGTATCACGCATGATTGACAATTCTACATATTGCCCAAACAAAAAAGCTTCACACCATTAACTGAATAAAAATAGCGTAACAGCTAAAACACTGCTACGCTATGGGGGTTGACTTTTTTAGGACTACATTAGTTTATGTAGTGTCCTAATTTGTTATATGGGTTAATTTTAACAGTATATTTTAAGGCTTTATGGTAAGTGCTTGGTTGAAAAATAAAAGGTTAAAAAATGCATAGCATAGAGCATATTTAAAATAATCCTTTAAAAAAAAGTAGAAACACCCACATGGAGGGACGACAAAAAATCTTTACATTTTATCAAGATGAGTAGATAATATTAATTGTTGCCAATATTATCTATAACCATCTGTATAAAATATTTATGTACAGATAGGTCAGCTGTCAGCTCTGGGTGAAATGCCGTAACCAAGTAGTTTTCCTGTCTGGCAGCCACTATTTTATCCTGTAGCGTACACAGCACCTGTACATTTTTGCCCACGCTTTTTATATAGGGGGCTCTAATAAACACCATAGGTATAGTGCCTATGCCTAAAAACTCTCCATTGGCAGCAAAGCTACCAAGCTGTCTTCCATAGGCGTTACGCTTAACCTCTATATCCATAGCACCAATTGTGGTAGTTGTGTCATCACATATTTGTTTAGATAAAAGGATAAGCCCTGCACAGGTGCCAAAGACAGGGACGCCTGTATGCAATATATGTTGCAATTTATCCATCATATTAAGCTCAATTAGCAGCTTGCTAATTACCGTGCTTTCACCACCAGGGATAATTATACCGTTAAGATTCTTACTTAAATCCTCAGCTTGTCTGATTTCACACCATTTCACACCTAGTGCAGTTAGCATTTTTTCGTGTTCTTTAAATGCACCTTGTAACGCTAAGACACCAATTTTCATTAAACTCACCTTTTGGGGAAGAACGTGATATTACTTGCCACGCTCCTCCATAATAATTTTTATTTCACCTTCGTTTATTCCTACCATAGCTTCGCCTAGGTCCTGGGACAAGGTGGCCAGCATATCAGAGTCTTTATAGTTTGTTACAGCCTTTACAATTGCAGCGGCACGCTTTTCAGGATTGCCGGATTTAAATATACCTGAGCCTACAAAAACGCCTTCAGCACCTAGGGTCATCATAAGTGCTGCGTCAGCAGGGGTTGCCACACCACCAGCAGCAAAGTTTACAACAGGCAGTCTGCCATTTTCAAAAACGTACTGAATAAGGTTAATAGGGACTTGTAGATTTTTTGCTTCCTCAAATAGTTCATCCCCTCTTAAGGCTTGAATATGACGAATTTGACTGTAAATTTTACGCATATGACGAACCGCTTGAACTACATCGCCAGTGCCAGGCTCTCCTTTTGTCCTAATCATAGATGCACCCTCAGCTATTCTGCGTAATGCCTCACCTAAATCTCTGGCTCCACATACAAAAGGCACGTCAAATTTACTTTTGTCAATGTGGTAAACATCATCAGCGGGGGATAAAACCTCGCTTTCATCTATGTAGTCTATTTCAATAGCCTGCAAAATCTGAGCCTCGGCTATGTGACCTATACGGCATTTTGCCATAACAGGTATGGAAACAGCCTGTTGAATTCCTTTTATCATTTTTGGGTCGCTCATACGGGATACACCCCCAGCGGCACGGATGTCAGCGGGGATACGCTCCAACGCCATAACAGCACACGCACCGGCTTGTTCTGCTATTTTTGCTTGTTCGGGAGTGGTTACGTCCATTATTACGCCGCCCTTTAGCATTTGTGCCAGATTGACATTTAGTTCATATCTATTGTTGCTCATATTAATTATCTCCATATATTGTTATTAACTTAATTGTGTATTGGAATTTCCTAGGAATAAGTTTATTTTACCATTAACTGTATCTTTTAAAATGCACAGTTTTAATAAAAATAAAGTGTACAGTTTTTGTTAAAACATTTAAGCAGGCTGATTATTGTTACCATGTTGTTATGGTTGCTAAGATGTATCCCCATACGCAACGATTAAAATTGCTTTTTTTAGGTAAAGATGATAAAATAAATGGGTATATTTTTATAGACAAGGTGAGGTGGTTGACGGTGGAGGCTGTGTTGCGAAGCAAGGATGAGCGTGAGCTGCTGTCCTTAATGAAGGCTAACAGGATACCTCATGGAGTAATATTGCAAAGCAGTCAACCTGTAACAATACAAAAATATGCACAGCTGTTGTCACAATGGGCAGTATGCCAAAATGATGCTGGACATAAGTCCTGTGGTGAATGCAGTGGCTGCTTAAAGGTGTTGTCAGGAAACCATATAGATGTGTATACAGCACAAACCGCTGGAAAGCTAGAGGTTGTATCTGTTGACGAAATACGCCATATTTGCAGCGATGCCTACATTATGCCAAACGAAGCCACCGCAAAGGTGTATATATTACCAAATGCTGAAAAGATGCAGATAGCTGCTCAAAATGCCTTTTTAAAGGTACTGGAGGAGCCACCTCAAAATATATTGTTTATTTTATGTTGTGCAAATGCAGAACAGCTATTGGGAACTATCCGCAGCAGAGCAATGGTGTTTAATTTGGACAGCACGCAGGTGTTTGACGAAAAGATATTAGAAGCACAGGTAAGGGCTAAACAGATTGCTACAGCCATAATAGAAACCAAGGGTATTAAGCTGTTAGAAGCAACAGGCAGTATAAATGACAGGGGCTTTGCACGATTAGTTATGACTGAATTGTCAGATATTATTAGACAGGCTTTAATAACAAGGTCTGGGGGCAGTGCAAAGGTTTGTAATGAGGCTAAGCTTATTCAAAGAAGAATACACAGAAAAAATCTGATAGAAATATTAGAAACTATAAATACAGCACAGACACGCTTAGGACAAAATATTAACATTGGCTTGTTTACCGCGTGGTTGTGTGCTACACTCAGGAGGCAAAAATGACAGAGGTTATCGGCGTTAGATTTAAAGAAGTGGGCAAGGTATATTACTTTGATCCAGACAACACACCATTATCCACAGGCGATATGGTAATTGTTGAAACTGCTAGAGGTATAGAATGTGGTGAGGTAGCTACTCCAAATAAAAAAATTGATGACAGCACCATAGTTCATCCACTGAAAAAGCTAATTAGAAAAGCAACCCCAGAGGATTTAGCCCATGTGGAGGAAAATCGAACAAAAGAGAAAAATGCCTTTGATATTTGTGAAAAGAAAATATCTGCCCATAAGCTTGATATGAAGCTGGTAGATGTTGAATACACCTTTGATAATAATAAGATACTATTTTACTTTACCGCAGACGGTAGGGTAGATTTTAGGGCATTAGTAAAGGATTTGGCAGCTGTTTTTAGAACTAGAATAGAGCTAAGACAGATAGGTGTCCGTGATGAAGCGAAAATGCTAGGTGGATTGGGCATATGTGGCAGACCCTTTTGCTGTTCAGAATTTTTAGGAGAATTTCAGCCTGTATCCATAAAAATGGCAAAGGAACAGGGCTTGTCTTTAAGTCCTGTAAAAATATCAGGTACCTGTGGCAGATTAATGTGCTGTTTAAAATATGAACAAGAGGCATATTTAGACCTGCTTAAAAACACACCAAAGGTAGGTGCTATTGTTAACACCCCAGAGGGTAAGGGTACTGTTGTAGAGCAGAATTTGCTGACGGGTTCTTTAAAGGTGAAAATGGATAAGGCACCAGCGGCAGCACCGTTAGCCTTTAAGGTTAAGGATATAAAGATAATAAAGGACGCACAAATACGTGTGGATAGAAAAGAAATAGAGCAGTTAAAGGGATTAGAATAATTTTTTATGGTATTGATTAGTAAAAATATTGGCTGTTTTTCAATAAAGTATATGTAAATAATATAAATATTACTTTTTCAGGCAAAACAGTTGCTTTTTTTAAAAAGAATGGTACAATAGTCTTGTAAATTTATAAGGAGGTGTCTACACATGGCATATGTAATTAGTGAAGATTGTATATCTTGCGGAGCTTGCGAAGCTGAGTGTCCTGTAAGTGCAATTTCTGAGGGAGACGGCAAATACGAGATTGACGCTGCTACATGCACAGAGTGCGGTAGCTGTGCAGATGTTTGCCCAGTTGGTGCTCCTAACCAAGAGTAATCTAATATTACAAAAAAACACCCTGTTTGATAGCAATATCAGACAGGGTGTTTTTTATGCTTTATTCTAAGCTTTGTTAATAATAAAGCCCAGTAGGACAATAGACAAATTATGTATAACCTTTAGCTATAATGTGTTATCGTCTGCTGCTGTTAATTAAGCAAAAGCTTAGGTTAAGCCTGATTAAGAACTTGACCTAAGCTACGATGCTATAAATTGTTTATTGGTTTATAATAGCGTTTTTAATGTCCTCAGCCTTATTTAGCTTTTCCCATTCTACACCTAGCTCCTCACGACCCATATGACCATAAGCCGCCAGTGGCTGGTACTTTGTTTCCCGTAGCCGTAGGTTGTCAATGATAGCAGCAGGACGCAGGTCAAATACCCTTGTAACAGCAGCTGCCAGCTGTTCGTTACTGTATTTAGAGGTACCAAAGCTGTCCACCATTACCGATACAGGCTTAGCAACACCGATAGCATATGCAAGCTGAACCTCACATTTTTTAGCTAACCCAGCAGCTACAATGTTTTTAGCAACATGACGTGCGGCATATGCTGCACTGCGGTCTACCTTTGTAGGGTCTTTACCACTGAAAGCACCACCACCGTGACGGGAGAAACCACCGTAGGTATCAACAATAATTTTTCTTCCTGTCAGACCGCTGTCACCAACAGGGCCACCGATAACGAAACGTCCTGTTGGGTTGATGTATATTTTTGTGTTTTCATCCATCATATCAGCGGGAATTATTGCATCTATAACGTGCTTTTTCAGGTCTTTTCTTATTTGTTCTAAGGTGACATCCTCGCTGTGCTGTGTAGATACAACGATAGTATCAATCCTAACGATATTGTCGTTTTCATCATATTCTACGGTTACCTGAGTTTTACCGTCTGGTCTTAGATATTCTAATGTGCCATCCTTACGAACCTTTGTCAGCTGTTTTGCCAGCCTGTGTGAATATGAGGCAGAGGCTGGCATTAGCTCGGGTGTTTCGTCACAGGCATAGCCAAACATCATGCCTTGATCACCAGCGCCTATTTGATTGTATTTGTCGGTTTCACCCTCTTTTAGCTCGTAGCTGGTGTTTACGCCCATTGCAATGTCAGGCGATTGTGCATCTATAGAGGTTAATACAGCACAGGTGCTACCGTTAAAGCCACAGTCCTGATTATCATATCCAATATCGTTTATAACATCTCTGGCAATAGAGGCAATATCCACGTAACAGTCAGTTGTTATCTCACCCATAACGTGAACCATACCCGTTGTGACAGTAGTTTCACAGGCTACGTGTGCATTTTTGTCCTGTTCCAGCACTGCGTCTAATACAGCGTCAGAGATTTGGTCACAGACCTTGTCTGGGTGTCCCTCTGTAACTGATTCTGATGTAAAAAAGTGTTTTGCCATTTGTATCTTCCTTTCAAACTAAAATATATTAAAAAATAAAAACCGCCTCTCGGTAATCCGAAAAGCGGTTGCTTTTTGCTGTAAAAATTCTCATCTTTCGGCTTTACCGCAGGATTTGGCACCTTGCAAAAAAGTAGGTTGCCGGACTTCACAGGGCCTGTTCCCTCAGTCGCTCTTGATAAGTTGGTAGCTGTATTTAATTTGTGGTTATTATATCACTTTAAAGAAATTTGTCAATAGGTAATATTTGCAATTATTTTAAAACCCTAGAGTGAATGATAGAGGATAAGGGCTTATACAGCAAAAATGTGATAAAGCCTACAACAATGCCTTTGAAAATATTAAAGGGTGCTACAGCAAACAAACAGAATGTAAATATATCGTTGATCATTGGGTTAATAACGCTACCCATTTGTACAAAGGCGTCAATTGGTGCACCATATGCTACAGAATATACTGGCAGAAGGACTACTGCGTTTAGCACTGCACCAAATAAAGCCATTGTTATCGTACCAATACCAATACCTACTAAGGCCCTTTTTCTGGTCTTTTTACGCTTGTAAATTAATGAGGCTGGTATAATAAGGGAACAGCCAATTAAAAAGTTTGCCAGCTCTCCTACACCTCCGGTAGACGTGCCTTTAATTACAAGCTTTACAAGTATCTTCACAAGCTCTATGGTTATACCTGCAACAGGACCTAGGATAAATGTTCCGATAAGAACAGGAACCTCGCTAAAGTCCAGCTCGTAAAAGCTAGGTGCTAAAAATCCAATGGGAAATTCAAAAAACATCAGTACAGCTGATAGGGCGGCAAACATAGCTATTATAGCCATTTTACGAACGTTAGTGCTGTTTTTTGATAAGGCGTGGTTTGTTGTTGTGTCTGATAACATAAATAAGACTCCTATAAAATTTTATTTCTAATGATACTGCCTGCGAAATAAAAAATGCTCCACAGACATAAAAATCTGCGGAGCAAAAAGACGCTTATATGTAGCGTGTATCTTCTTTCATCCGGACTATACCGTCGGCTTTGGAATTTCACCAAATCAGCTTAACGCTCGTGGGCTATGCACCAAAAAAGTGCTTACCACCGGTGGGGAATCGCACCCCGCCCCGAAGACAGCATTATTAAATTATCTTTATTATATATGCTATTATATGTCTTGTCAACAGGAAATGCTACTGTTCATCTATTGTTAGGCTGTACGCAGGTAACATCTCCGTGATAAACACGTTTACCTCTGGTATATTCATCTTCTCCAATGACCTTTTGGTGGCTTGTTCTGCGTGAGTAAATTCTTTATTGCCAAAACGCAGCTCCTCTGTACATTTAATTAGTGCAGAAAGCTTGTCCGCCGCCTTTACAAGCACCAACAGCTCTTTGTCGGTGTCTACAGGGTTTATTATGGTGCTATATTCGCCTTTTAAATCCTCTGGCAGCATATTAACTAGGCTGTTTTGTGCGTTCCTTTCAATCTCCTTATAGGCTTTTTTAATCTCTGCATTATAATACTTTATAGGTGTTGGCAGGTCGCCTGTTATTATCTCACTGCTATCGTGATAAATACCCAGGAGGGCAGCACGTTCAGGGTTTACGCTGCCACCAAAGCGTACATTACGAATAGTTGCCAGAGCGTGTGCGATGATTGCCACTTCTATGCTGTGTTCACATAAATTTTCTTGACGTGTGTTGTTCATCAGCCCCCATCGGTGTATGTATTTCATACGGGATATTATTGCAAAAAAATTACAAGTCTCCATGGTGTTTCTCCTTTAACAGCTGTTTTGTGCTATATGGACATTATATATCACCATCATTTTATACGCAATAAAAACATTGATATAAAATAATATGTTATGCATAGGTTGAAACAAATTTGTTAATTATTTAGTCTTTCACCATTTTATTGGTGCAATTTGTAATTACCTGTGGTATAATACATTAGTTATTTTATGCCCAGAAGCAGATAGAAAATTATTGAAAAATATTGTATAAATTACAGCTATAATGAGGTGTGTTTATGACAGCTACACGACTGCAGTTGCCCCAGCAGAAAAAGCAAAGATATTGGTTAAAAGCCTTCTTGTTAGGCGTTTCAGTATCTTTTTTATTCTTTTTACCGTTTTTGCTTTATGACAATGGATTATTTTTATACTATGGCGACTTTAATGTTCAGCAAATATCCTTCTATCAAATGATTCATGACAGTATATTAAACGGAAATATAGGCTGGAGTCACACCACTGATTTGGGTGCTAATATGGTAGGCTCGTATTCCTTCTATTTGTTAGGAAGTCCTTTCTTTTGGCTGACGCTGCCGTTCCCCAGTGAGGCTGTGCCGTATTTAATGGCACCGTTGCTAATATTAAAAACAGGCTGTGCAGCCTTGACAGCTTATATATATTTACGCAGATATGTTCATAATAAAAATATAGCTGTCATAGGTGCAATGCTGTATGCCTTTAGCGGATTTGCAACCTACAATATATTCTTTAACCATTTTCATGAGGCTATGGTTATGTTCCCGTTATTGCTGGCTGCTGTTGATGAATATATGGAAACACATCGTCGTGGCGTTTTGGCTATGGCTGTGTTCGGTGCCTGCCTTGTAAACTATTATTTCTTTGTAGGTATGGCTATATTTATTGTAATATATTGGTTTGTCAGAATGTTTGCAAACAGCTACAAAATAAAGCTAAAGGATTTTTTAATACTGGTATTTGAGGTTGTATTGGGCTTCCTAGGCACCGCAGTTTTGCTCATACCGTCTGTGTTAGTAGTATCTCAAAACAACAGGGTAGGCAACACCCTAAATGGGTGGGCAGGACTGGTCTATAACAACCCACAAAGGTATGTGCATATTTTGGAAAGCTTCTTCTTTCCTCCTGATATACCTGCATATCCAAACTTTACCCCTGACTCTAACGCTAAATGGGGCTCTGTAGCTGGGTGGTTGCCTGTGTTTAGCATGACAGGCGTTATAGCGTTTATGCAGACAAAGAACCGAAAGCATTGGTTAAAAAAACTGCTGCCTATGCTGTTCTTAATAGCCTTTGTTCCCATATTAAACAGCGTTTTTCAGCTGTTTAATTCACAGTATTATGCACGTTGGTTTTATATGTTAATATTAATGATGTGTCTAACAACTGTTAAAAGCTTAGAGGACATAAAGGTAGATTGGAAGCGTGCTGTATTATGGTCAACGGGTATTACCGTAGCCATAGCGGTGGGTATAGGTTTTATGCCTAATCAAAAAACTGATGATGCCGGTGTCACAACCACCTCCTACGGGGTTATGTCTTATGCTGGAACTTTTTGGGCGTATGTGCTGATTGCCTTAATTTCTTTGGGCATATTAATACTATTACTAAGGTTATTAAAAAAGGACAGGAAAAAGTTTGTAAAAGCCAGCATATGCTGTATATGTGCCGTTACGGTTGTATATGCGGTTTGTTTTATAGCATTGGGCAAGATGAGGGGTTACAATTCCCATGACTATTTAATACCACACGTTATTAATCAAGAGGATAAAATAAACCTGCCGGAAACAGACAATGTTCGCAGCGATTTTTACGGCTGTATGGATAATTCAGCTATGTTTTGGCAGCTGCCGTCTATTCAGGCGTTTCACAGCATTGTGCCTGAATCCATAATGGAGTTTTACCCCACGATTGGTGTACAAAGAGATGTTGGTTCACGTCCTGAGGTGTCTGTTTATGGTTTGCGTTCATTTACGTCAACCAGATGGCTATTTGATTATACAGGTGACAGCAACTCCTTTGTGGAAACAGATGGTAAAAATAAAATGCCGGGCTGGACGTTATATGATACACAAAATGATTTTAATATTTATGAAAACCAAAGCTATATTCCAATGGGCTTTACCTATGACAGCTATATTTCAGAGGACGATTATAACAGCTGTTTAGAAAGCCGTCGCCATTTACTGTTGCTAAAGGCAATGGTTCTAAGCGATGAACAAATGGAGAAATACAGTGATATTACTCAGGGTAAAACCGATGATTTTAAAAGCTTTGTATATACAGAAAATGAGTATTACAATGACTGTCAGGCTAGAAAACAGCTGACCTGTTCAAGCTTTGCCTATGACAACGACGGCTTTTCAGCAGAGATAACCACTGATAACACAGGTGACAGGCTGGTGTTCTTTAGTGTACCATATGAGGACGGCTGGTCCGCACAGGTTAACGGTGAGGATGTTGACATAGAGCGTGTAAACGTTGGCTTTATGGCGGTTAGAGTACCTGCCAATACAACCAGCGAAATTAGATTTAATTACAAAACGCCTGGTTTGACAGCAGGTATAATTATCACTGTAAGCTGTATTTTAATATTTGCAAGCTATATGTGGATATGGGGATTAAGGAAAAATAAAGAAATAAAAGCAAGGAAAAAGACATATCGTATTGGTAACAGGCAAACGGTTAGCACCATTAAGGCTGCTGAACAGGATATGGATATGATAAAGGCTGTTAACCAAGAGGACAAGGGAAACCTTGACAAAAATTCTACAGGGGATAGTGATGATGAAATCACAAGAACCCCTATGTAATGTTTTATGTAAAAGGATAGGGAAAAAACTTTTGCAAGCATACGAAAAGGAGGAAAGTAGTATGTCATTTGGTAAAAATATATTATCTTATAAGGAACAAATTCTAGAAACACTCCAAAAATTAATCAAGGTGGAATCCATATCGTCACAGGGTACAGAAAAACCTGTAGAGGCATTAAATTTAATGCTGGATACGGCAAGATCCATGGGCTTTACAACAAAAAACATCGACAATCAAGCCGGTCATATAGAATATGGTACAGGTGGCAGCCTGTGTGGCGTTTTAACACATTTGGATGTTGTGCCTGCGGGCAACGGCTGGACCGTACCACCCTTTGAATTAACAAGAAAAGACGGCAGATTATACGGCAGGGGCGTGGCTGATGATAAGTCGGCAGCTGTTATTGCCCTGTATTGCTTAAAAGCCCTAAAGGATAACCATGTAAAGTCAAACAATACGCTGCGTGTTATATATGGCACCTGTGAGGAAACAGGTATGACAGATGTAGAGCACTATTTTAGCCAAGAGCCATTACCTGATTACAGCTTTACCCCTGACTCTGATTATGGTATTTGCAGCAGTGAAAAGGGTATTTTACAGGTAGAGCTAGTTGGCAGTCATACAGGTACAACGCTAACAAAGCTGAAGGCTGGTACAGCGGTAAACGCTGTGCCTGATAAGGCGTTTGCACTGCTTGATTGTAGTGAAAACGACGACCACCAGCTGCTGCGTTTTGCTGATGCTAAGGAGGGTGATTTTGTTTTCAAATACACCATTGACGGTGTGTTGATTGAATCCCGTGGTAAATCTGCCCATGCTATGGAGCCTAAGAAGGGCTTTAACGCTATTACCCATCTAATTGACCTGCTTACCTCCAACTTTAGCCACAGCGTTTTGGGCAATATCTGTGGGTTTATTGATTCCACAATAGGGCTGGAGTGTGACGGAACGTCCCTAGGCTTAAAAATGAGAGATTCTATTAGTGGTGAATTAACTGTAAATGTTGGCACTATTGATATAAATGAAACCTACGCTAAGTGCACACTGGATATTCGTTACCCCGTAACAATGGAGTCAACAAAAATTATTGGAAGGCTGCAGAAGGCCGCCGAGAACGAGGGCTTAGAATTTAATATTATTAATCACCAAAAGCCTTTAAATATTAGAAGTGATTCAGAAATTGTTCAGCTGCTATCCCACGCATACAATGAGGTTATGGGTGAAAAGCCTAATGTGTATTCCACGGGCGGCGGCACATATGCACGAGCATTAGGTGGTAGGGGTGTTGCCTTTGGTCCTGCCTTTCCAGATGATAGCTGTAATATGCATGGTGCTGACGAGTCTATAGATGAGGAAAAGCTTATGAAGCACGCAGAGATATGCTTGGAGGCTATGTACAGGCTGCTGACAAAATAAGAAAGATAAGGGAGGTGAAACACAATGAGTGCAGAAGGCATGGTAAAATCACAGGCACGAGGGGTGTTACGCAGTTCTAACTGGGGTAAAGCACTGGTAGGTTTTTTTACTGTTTTGACATTACCGGTATTGGCATTGACTATTAGTAGCTTTGCTGACTTTTTTTCAACATCAAAGGACTCTGCTGTGGATATGCAGTCGGTAATAATCGTTTTCGCTGTTGATATTTTGGCTGTCTGTGCCATTTTGTTTTTATCTCCTTTATATTATGGCTATTGCAGGTTTATGTATCACCTAGCAAATGGTGACGATGCACAGGTGTCTACTATTTTCACATATTTTGAAAGTATTAGAATGTATGGCAGGGCGATAAGCTACGGTATTAGCGTTATTTCAAGATATATTGAATGTGGGTTGTTATGTGCCGTACCAGCCATTATATGTGGTGCTGCTTGGATAATGCTGGGTCGTAATCCAGACCTTAATTTATTTACTCCTGCTTTAGGTGTTTTAAGCGTTATCAGTATTATTGGCGGGGCTATACTGCTGTTTATAGTAACCAGACGATATTATTTAGCGACATATTTGTTTGTTATGGATAAATACGATACTGCCCCATCACAGTGTTTAAAAAAATCCAAGGTAATGATGCTTGGGAATATTACAAAAGCTGTAAAGCTAACATTATCATATATACCGTGGTTTGCCCTATGCTTTTTCGTTATTCCGTGGTTTTATGTGTACCCATATTACAAAACCGCAACAGGGGTCAGTGCTAAATGGTTAATAGAAATGGGCGATGAAAAGTGGCAGGCTGTTCAGCCACCCGTACCCTTTGTAGCTGAAACAAGGTGTGAAGGTAAGGTCAGGGATACAATTTCATCTGAAAATTTTGAAAACACAGACAGAAAAGAAATGTCAACAGAAGAAAATCAATCTGCTGAGGATAATGTAATGATATAAAACGGAGTGAGCGTTGTGAAGGTATCCCTATGTGTTATAGCAAAAAATGAAGAACAGTTTCTACCAATGCTGTTAAGTGATATTAAGGCACAGTCATACCCTCACAGCGGTATAGAGGTGGTTTTGGTGAACAGTAATTCCACCGATAACACACCTGTACTTATGACGCAGTTTGCCCAAGATAATAAGGATTTTCAAAATGTAGCAATATTGTTAAACTGTAAAAACTCACAGGCAAGCTCATGGAATGTAGCGCTGTCGTATGCTACAGGCGACGTGGTGGTTCGTGTGGACGCCCACGGAAGCATACCAATGGATTTTGTGTCCAATATCGTGTCCAATATACAGTCAGGTGAAAAGGTAGTAGGTGGCGGCAGACCAAATAAGGTGTTGGACAAAACGCCATGGGCGATGACCTTGCTGGCTGCAGAGGAGTGTATGTTTGGCGGTAATATAGCAAAATACAGGCGTGTGCAGAGTGAAAAGCAGTACCTGAATACTATTTTTCACGGTGCATACTGCAAAGAGGTTCTGGCAAAGGTTGGCGGCTTTAACGAAAATTTAGGCAGGACAGAGGACAACGAGTTTCATTATAGGATAACACAGGCAGGCTACAAAATTTGCTGTTGTCCAGATATAATATCATATCAGTATATACGAACCACCTTAGGCGGTATGATAAAGCAGAAATATTCTAATGGCTTGTGGATAGGCTTAACAACTGGTGTTTGCCCAAAATGCTTATCATACTTTTATTTTGCCCCGTTATTGCTGGTGCTGGGGTTTGTTTTATCAGCAGTGTTAGCCGCTGTTGGTATAGCTGTTCCAATAGGGGTGTTATCTGGGGTATATGCTTTATTTGATATTTTTATAACGGTTAATGCTTTTATTGGTCGGCGTAGGTATCCACAGCTTTTATTATTGCCGTTTATATTTCCCTTACTGCATTTTTCCTACGGTGCAGGCACATTAGTGGGGCTAATCAAAATGCCATTTTGGCGAAAAACCATTGAAACAGCAGAAAAAAGGATAAATGAAATAAAACGGCATTATAGCGATATAAAATGATGAATATTTAATATACTAAAAAACCTAGGCTGATTATGTACGAAAATTATTTTTAAGGGGTTGATACAGTGGATAGTGATAAGTGCTATGCTTTTACACCTGAACAGCTAAGAAAGCTGCAGCTAAGGGAAATGGATGCACTGCTGTATTTTAAAGAATTTTGTGAGGAAAATAACCTGTTGTTTTATTTTTGTGGTGGGTGCTGTATAGGCTCGTTGAGGAACAAGGGGTTTATTCCTTGGGATGATGATATAGATATATTTATGCCAAGACCAGATTATGAAAAGCTTTCTAAGCTATGGAAGGAAAAATCAAAGTCCTCCCGTTATCTGTGCTTAAGAACAGATGATAACATATTTACCGGAAATATTTTTACAACAATTGTGGATACGTCGGCAACATTTGTAAAAGAAAATCAGTCACACCTACACATACCCCATGGCTTAGTTATGGATGTTTTCCCTTTAGATGGCTGTCCTACAGGCATTAAAAGAAAAATGCAAAAAATGTGGGCATTGCTTTACTCCTTGTTTTTGGCACAGGTTGTACCGGAAAATCATGGAGGAATTGTCGGATTTGGCAGTAAGGTGTTGCTAGGAGTCTTTAAAAGTGATAAAATAAGAGATAAAATTTGGCGTTATGCTGAAAAGAAAATGTCACAGTATAAAATAGATGACTGTGAATATATAACAGAGCTTTGTGCAGGACCTCATTATATGCAGTGTGAATACCCAAAATGGGTGTTTGAAAAGGCTGTGTACAAGGAGTTTGAAGGGTACAAAATGCCTATTCCGGTTGGATATGACGAATACCTGAAAATCGCTTTTGGTGATTATATGAAATTACCGCCAAAGGATAAGCAGATACCACACCACGATGTGGTATATTGTAATTTAAATATGAGCTGTTATGATTATATGAAGAAGAAATCTACAGAATAATAGTGGAGGTTTAACAATGATTTATGGAGCAATTTTAGCTGGTGGTAGCGGTACTAGAATGCACGTTTCTACCCTGCCAAAGCAGTTTATGGCATTAAAGGACAAGCCTATCATTATCCATACTCTTGAAAAAATGTTAATGTGTAATAGATTTGACGCTGTTTATTTGGGTATCCACCCAGGCTGGATGTCATATATGTATGACCTGTTGGACAAATATAATTTAGATTCTGAAAGAATAAAGCTGGCACCCGGCGGAGAAAACAGGAACGATACTATATTTAATGTTATAGAAGAGATTAAAAAAGATTTTGGTCAGCAGGACGATGATATTATTGTTACACATGATGCCGTACGTCCCTTTGTTACCTTAAGAATTATAGAAGAAAACATAGATGCCGCTATAACCTATGGTGCCTGTGATACCGTTATACCTGCCACAGATACTATTGTTATTTCACATGATGGCGTGGATATATCAGAAATACCGAATAGACAGTATATGTATCAGGGGCAAACACCACAGTCCTTTAATATAAAGATGTTAAAGGACTTGTATTCAAAGCTAAAACCATCGGATAAGTCCATATTAACAGATGCGTGTAAAATTTGTGTTATGGAAAATGTACCTGTTAAGCTGATTACAGGCGAGGTTTTAAATATGAAGATAACAACAGTTAATGATTATGAGATAGCACAGGTAATTGCCGGAGGTATTGCCATTGATTAATTATGTTTACCAGCTGGTAAGTCCACAGTTTTTTTCAGTTAAGCTGGATGATGTGGATATTGACGGGAAGGTGGTTGTGCGGCCTAGGTATATGTCAATTTGTCACGCAGACCAGCGGTATTATCAGGGAAACCGAGATATAAAAATATTGTCACAAAAGCTGCCTATGGCACTTATACATGAATGCAGCGGTGAGGTTCTGGAGGACAGAAGCGGACGATTTAAACCTGGCCAGCCAGTTGTTATGATACCTAATATGCCAAAAAGGCATTCAAACTATATATATGAAAACTATGATGAACAGTCGATTTTCCTGTCAAGCACAGCGGATGGGTTTATGAGAGAGTTTGTAGATATGCCTGTGGACAGGGTGATTCCATGTGATGGTATTCCTATGGACATAGCCTGTATTTGTGAGTTTTACAGCGTTGCTGTACACGCAGTTAATCGCCTAATTAACTTTGCACATCAGCAAAGGGAAACCATTGCTATATGGGGAGATGGCAGTCTAGCATATGTAATAGCAAGTGCTTTAAAGGTTAAAAATCCTGAAAGTAAGATAATAGTAATAGGGCGTAACAGCCGTAAGCTGTCACGCTTCTCCTTTGTAAACAAAACATATTTGTCCTATTCATTACCAAGCGATTTACAGTTTGACCATGCTTTTGAATGTGCAGGCGGTGAGGGTAGCTATGACGCTATTAATAATATAATAAATTATATTAAGCCACAGGGTACGGTGGTGCTTATGGGTGTTAGCGAAAACCAAGTGGCAATAAACACCAGACTTTTGTTGGAAAAGGGTTTGACAGTAGTAGGCAGCAGCCGTTCAGGAAAAAAGGATTTTGAGGAAGCTGTGGATTTAATGCGTACTCAAAGAATTAGAAGACGTTTGGGCAGCATTATTTTTGAAGATAAGCCAGTGTCATCTATTGATGATATCCACAGAGTATTCACAACAGATTTAAACACCCCATTTAAGACTGTTTTTAACTGGAGATTGTGATTGTTGGCTTATTAATCTGTGAACATATTCTGAAATATGTAATTAATTCTTATATGGAATGAAAATAAGGTATATATTGTTGTATAATGCAAAATATTGGAATGTGAACGAGTGAGAAAGGAGCTAGCTACTATGATGAACAATGGTAGAGGTGGTAAGGACTCCAATGAGATATATTCATATTCACCACAAGCAAAGAAAGCGGCTAGAAAGGCTGCCAAAAAAAAGATGAACTTTCCTTGGAAAGGGACTGTGGCAGTAGTCCTAAGTGTTTTGTTATGCTTTAGTGGAATTGGTATGATTATTTTTTACACCACTGTAAATTCAATCAATTTTAAGGATATTGGTAATAATGGTAATGTTGTAAGCTCGCAAAATGTGTCAACAGGTTCCAGCGATATAACCACAGACACATATACAGGAGAGCTGTTAAATGACCATAAGGTTCTAAATGTTATGCTGTTTGGTGAGGATAGCGTAAAGGATGGCGAAACACAGGGACGCAGCGATACCATGCTGTTGTTGTCTATTGATAATCGTCAAAAAAAGCTAAAGCTGACCTCGTATATGCGTGATATGCTTGTTACCATACCAGGTAATAATGCCGCTGGGTCACCCTATGGACTGGACAAGCTTAATGCTTCATATACCTACGGTGGGCCAGAGCTTGCTATAAAAACCGTAGAAACTAATTTTGGTGTAAAAATTGACAGGTATGCCGTTGTTGATTTTGAAAGCTTTAAAAGCATTATAGATTGTTTAGGCGGATTAGACATTGAGCTAACACAGGATGAAATAGATTATATTAACTGGCAGACATACTTAAATGGACAGTCAGACCTGCGTTATGAAATAACTGACGCTCCAGGAGTTGTACACTTAAACGGCAGGCAGGCGTTATGGTATGCCCGTGACCGAGGCTATCAAGACCCTGAGCATCCTGAGGTTGTCATATCTGGTGATGATTTTGACAGAACAACCAGACAAAGAAACATGATTAAAACCTTAATGACAAAGTTTAAAAGTGCTAATCTGGCACAGATAGTAAAAATCGTAGGAGAAATAGGACCTATGATTACCACCAATCTGAAAAAAGATGAGATAACCACCTTGGTTGCCAATTCCCTAACATATTTAAGCTATGATGAGGATGAGTTTAGCCTGCCGTTAGAGGACGGCTTTGAATATGGTTGGTATAAGGAACAATCTGTTTTAATGGTTAATGATTGGGACCGCACCAGATATGAGCTGGCACAGTTTATTTTTGAAGGCTCGGTTGTACAAAATTATCCAACCTCCCCAACAACCTCCTCGTCAAATGACACTAATGTGTATTCTCAACAGGATAACTATTATAATCAAGAGGATGATAACGTACAAAATGATTATAACAATGGTTATTATTAAAACAGTATAAATGCTAAGCCTCTATAAGAGATGCTGATATGCCCCCCCTAAGGTAGACATGGTAAATAACCAAAATCTGCTTTAGGGGTTTTTTATGCCTAACCATAGTGCATAGCTTAAAGAAAAACAGCTTAAGAATACTTGTCTGAGAAATGAGATACCTAATACCCATGTAAAAGGATGATGTCAATGCTGGAATTGTCACAATACAGCAGAAAAAACTAAAATCAAATTGCATTTGAGCCACAAAAATGGCTTTTTGCATTACAAGGTGGTATCTCCTCGTACTGTTAGGTTACGGGATGCTGTGCGTAATTGAGATACATTAATATATTATTGAAAAACGATAAAAAAGTATTGACAACTAATAATACATTGTGGTATTATCTTCCTATAAAAGGGGAGGGCTTATTATGAAGCAAAATGTAAAATCAGTTACTATAACATCTGTGCTAATTAAATTAATCTTTGTATTAATGGTGCTTGCTATATTTGCAATACCTTTTGTGGCTAGTATGTATGACCAGACATCAGGGCGAGAACCTGTTGCCACACAGCTGTGTGTTGGTATGTATTTAACGCTGATACCAGGATTTGTTATTACATGTTCCTTAAACAGAGTAATTAATAATATTAAAAAGAATGATGTATTTATAGAGAATACTGTCAAACAGCTGCGTATAATGTCCTACTGCTGTTTTGTCGTGACTGCAATATTTATATATCTAGGTGTTTACAGACAGCTGGCTTTGTTAGTAGCGTGTGCCGCTGGGTTTATTGGGTTGATTTTAAGGGTGCTAAAAAATGTGTTTGAAAAAGCCATTGAAATAAAGGAAGAAAATGACTATACAATTTAAGGAGGATATTTAAATGGCTATTGTTGTTAATTTAGACGTAATGATGGCAAAACGAAAGATTTCCTCCGGTATTTTGGCAGAGGAGATAGGCTTAACACCTGCTAATCTTTCAATTTTAAAAACGGGTAAGGCAAAGGCAATACGTTTTTCGACCTTAGAAAAGATATGTAAAGCGTTACAATGTCAACCAGGGGACATACTAGAATTTACTGCTGAGGAGGAATCACTGTGAATAATCAAAATGACAATATTAGCAATAATAACAATCAACAGGAACATCAATCTGGGGAAATACAGCAGACAACAGGCTATATAACAAATGGTAAGCCAAACGGCAGTCATGTTAATCAGCAGGGCGTAAATTATTATGGGTTTAACGCACCAAGGGTTCAAAATACAGTTAAGAAAAAATTTATATACACCACCCTAGACCGTGCTTTTGCTTTAATAGCCCTTGCTATAGGGTTTTTATTTATTAGGTTTGTTTTGTTAGGCTCATTAAGTGTATCGGTTTTTGTGTTTTTTTTAGCATCCTTTGGGGTTACGGCTGTATATATGTTAAAAAGCGATACTGGCTTAAATGGAAAAAACATGATACCGTTTATTATACCAGTGGTGTTCAGCAGTATCTTTTTAATTAGTGACAATGACCTTGTAAAAATGCTTAATTTAATATTTGTAGTTTTGTGTTTTTGCTATATTATATTCGCACAGTTTAATGGTGTTAGGATAGGAAAGGGCTTTGGTTATTCACTGCTGAACAGCACGTTATTGTCACCGTTTAGCAGCTATGGTGATGGTGCAAGAGCTTCTATACAGGCAGTCAGTACAACAAAGAAAACCCATAAATTAAAATGGGTGCTGTTAGGTTTGCTGATTGCTATACCTATAACATCCTATATTGCAGTACTGCTGTTATCCAGCGATGAAATGTTTAGCACAATATTTAATAGTTATTTTGCCAATATCCTTGGAGAAATACCCTTAGCTGTTTTTCAACTGATTTTTGGCATACCAGTGGCTCTGTTCTTTTTTGGTGCTTTATATAGCGGTAAGGAGAAAAAAGGCAGTAGATTTCTGACGTCTAATGAGATTGAAGGCTTTAGTAATAGAGTGAAAAAGGTACCTACATCATTATTTTATTCAGCGTTAACGCCTTTGTTAATTTTATATTTATTGTATTTCATTGTACAGTCAGGTTACTTTTTGTCGGCATTTAACAGTATGCTGCCTGATGGCTATGACTATGCTCAGTACGCACGGCAGGGCTTTTTCGAGCTTTGCACAGTTGCTATAATTAACCTAATACTTATTTGGACGCTGATATCATTTAGCAAACGGGTAAACGGGGAAATGGCAAAGGGGATAAAGGTGTACAGCATTATATTGTGTGTGTTCACGTTGCTGCTTATTTTCACCGTCATCAGCAAAATGTTTATGTATATCACGTTTAACGGATTGACTCATCTGCGTCTGTACACATCATGGTTTATGGTGCTGTTGGCTATTGTATTTGTGTTGATTATTGTTAAGGTTTTGTGTTATAGGGTTAATTTTCCTAAGGCGGTCACCGTAGTATTTGTTATAATGTTTGGGGTGCTGTGCTTCAGTAATGTTGACGGCTTAATTACAAAATATAATGTAGAGCAGTATCAAAAGGGCAGCATAGAATGGATGGGTCATAGCGGTTTAGATGAATTAGATGACAGTGCTGTACCATATATATTACAGCTTGCTGGTGATGCGGATACACCGTCAGATGTTAAAGATGATTGTGTGTACTATTTGTCACATAGATATTCTCGATACAGCGGTGACCCAAAAGACTTTAATATAATTTCATATACAGCACATGAACAGCTGGAACAAAATAAGGAGCAGTTTCAGTATCCAGAAAATGAGAAAAATGAGTATCCATATTCACGTTACAGCAGTTATAATAATAGGTATTAATAGTTGGGAAATGTGTCCTTATATAAGAGGTCATAAAAAATGGTTAAGCCACAGGGGTATAGTATAAAAGGTATTGGAAAGCAGATGGGGTGTATTTACAATTAGTGTGAATATGATATAATTTACACAAATACAAATAAAGAGGTGTTTGTTATGATTATAGATGCACATACACATACAGGCTGTATGCTAAACTTTATTATGACAGAGGAAATGTTATTGGAATCTATGGACAAATATAATATAGATTACTGCCTTTGTTCAAACGGAGAGGCAACAGAGTTTGACCACAACCACTATTTGTTGCCTGCTAATATGCAAAAAACACAGGAAAGTGTGTACCGCACAAATTTAAAGTTTGCTAGGGCAAACAGGGATAAAATTGGTGTGTTACCATGGGTAAAGCCATATTTACAAGGTGTGACAGATGAACTGGAAAGATTAATTGCAGAAAATTTAGATATTACATTTGGTATTAAGCTTCACCCGTTTCATTCAGTGACTAGGTTTGATTCTCCCCGTGTGCAGGACTATATTAGGCTTGCACAGCAGTTTAATTTAACGGTGCTTACCCATACCGGCATGGGGGAATATGACAACTGTACAGTTGTTGCTAAAATGGCGGAAAAATACCCTGATGTAAGCTTTGTTATGGGACATATGGGGCTAGGTACGGATAACAGCAATGCCATTGAACTGGTAAGCCAGTACCCTAACCTATATGGTGACACAGCATGGGTGTCTATGGAAAGTGCAATAAGATGTATAGAAAAATGTGGCAGTGAAAAGTTGATTTTTGGCAGTGACAATACCATAGATGGTGTGGACACCTATGATAATAACGGGAAAGGATCACCGTCAATATACCGTAAATATTTTGGGGAGTTAAAAGCTATTTTGTCAAAAGAGGATTACGAAAATTTAATGTATAAAAACGCTGTTAGGATATACAGGCTAAGTAAGCTTAGGGATAAATGCTGAGCTTGGCATTATCACAGGGTTAACAAGGACGGTGTATTAACCTTGTGCAGTATGAGGATTTCTGGTCTTAATGAACGACCAAGGGCTTTACAGCATTACAGATAAAATGCAGTCTGAATAATTAGCCATCTGTTAAATACAAAAACGGCACAAGGAGCTTTAAGCGTCCTTGTGCCGTTAATATGTGATTTGAATTTTATTTGCTTTGAATGTATTCGTCCATAGCAGCAGCTGCTGTTTTACCAGCACCCATAGCCAAAATAACGGTAGCAGCACCTGTTACAGCGTCACCGCCAGCATATACACCTACACGAGATGTTAAGCCGTCGTCATTGGCAATAATGCCACCCCATTTTTGAGTATCTAAGCCCTTGGTTGTAGACTTAATTAAGGGGTTAGGTGATGTGCCAATAGACATAATAACACAGTCAACGTCTAACTCAAACTCTGAACCCGCCTTGACAACAGGTCTGCGTCTGCCGGATTCATCTGGCTCACCCAGCTCCATTTCTACACACTTCATAGAACCAACAAGTCGGTTCTCATCTGGCAGAATTTCAACGGGGTTAGTTAACAGCTTAAAGATGATGCCTTCCTCTTTGGCGTGTTCAACCTCTTCAGCACGGGCAGGCAGCTCTTCTTCGCTGCGACGGTAAACGATATATACTTCTTCAGCACCTAAACGTTTAGCGCAGCGTGCAGCGTCCATTGCTACGTTACCACCACCTACAACAGCAACTCTCTTGGCGTGTTCAATAGGTGTGGTGCTGTTGTCCTTGTATGACTTCATTAGGTTAACACGAGTTAAAAACTCATTAGCGGAGTACACGCCCTTTAGGTTTTCTCCAGGAATGCCCATAAAACGTGGCAAGCCTGCACCAGAGCCTACAAATACAGCCTCAAAGCCATCCTCCATTAACTCATCAATGGAAAGGATTTTACCAATAACCATATTGGTTTCTACCTTTACACCAAGCTTTTTAAGTGTATCAATTTCCTTTTGTACTATTGCCTTTGGCAGTCTAAATTCTGGTATGCCGTAAACCAAAACACCCCCAGCTAGGTGCAGTGCTTCAAAAACTGTTACATCGTAACCTTTTTTAGCAAGATCACCAGCACAGGTTAAGCCAGAAGGACCAGAGCCGATAACAGCTACCTTGTGACCGTTTGGTGTAGGCACAGCTATTTCTGCGTCCTTTTGCTGGTTATGACGGTCGGCAACGAAACGCTCTAGCCTGCCAATACCAACAGGCTCGCCCTTGATACCCCTTACGCATTTTTGCTCACACTGTGATTCCTGTGGGCATACACGACCACATACAGCTGGTAATGAGCTGGAAACAGAGATTATATCATATGCCTTCTCAAAGTTACCCTGTGCAACCTGACTAATAAAATCAGGAATGTGTATCTGCACTGGACAACCGCTGATGCAAGGCTTGTGCTTACAGTTAAGACAACGCTGTGCCTCATCTATTGCCTGCTCCTCTGTGTAGCCTAGCGTTACCTCTAAAAAGTTTTTGTTACGCACGTTAGGCTCTTGAGTAGGCATTTCGTTCTTTTTTGGTGACATATTAGGCATAATTATTTAACCTCCTTATTAAGCAGATTACAGGTGCTTTCATAAGCATGATGTTCAAACTCCTTGTACATACTGCCTCTTTCCATGGCCTCATCAAAATCCACCTCATGACCGTCAAAATCAGGACCGTCAACACAAGCAAATTTTGTTTTTCCGCCTACTGACAAACGGCAGCCACCGCACATACCTGTACCATCTATCATAATAGGGTTCATGCTAACCACTGTTTTTAAATTGTATTCCTTGGTTAGCTTACAAACAAATTTCATCATAATAAGTGGACCTATGGTGATAACCTCGTCATAATTTTCGCCACTGTCAATTAGGGTCTTTAGTGCATTTGTAACCAATCCCTTTTCTCCGTAGCTGCCATCATCTGTCATCATAACCAGCTTATCGCTAACGGCATTAAACTCGTCCTCTAATATAACTAAATCCTTATTTCTAAAACCAACGATAGAGTGTACCTCAGCACCTAGGCTGTGTAGCTTTTTAGCAATAGGATATGCAATAGCACAGCCTACGCCACCGCCAACAACAGCTACCTTTTTAAGACCATCAGTGTGAGAAGCCACGCCTAATGGCCCTACAAAATCATTAATATAATCGCCTTCGTTTTTGCTGTTTAATAGCTTTGTTGTAGCACCAACAATTTGGAAAATAATTGTTACAGTGCCAGCTTCTCTATCAAAGTCTGCCACTGTCAGCGGAATACGTTCGCCCTGCTGGTCTACACGCAAAATGATAAATTGACCAGGCTCTGCTTTTTTAGCAATAAGAGGTGCGTCAATTTCCATCAGTGTAACAGTAGGGTTAAGCACTTTTTTCTTTAAAATCTTGTACATAATCCATTACCTTTCTTACATTCAAATTCACATAATGTAGCTATTATACCACATCATATGTATGCTTTCCAGTGCAAATTTTTACAAAATAACAGGTATAATCAGAAAAAAACAGTCAATCTATTGACCTGATAAATGCTGTAATAAGGGGTAATAACACGGTGAATATAATGTTAAAAGGATTTTTTATCATATAAGATATATTAGGATATGGGGCTGCCAAGGTGGATGTGGCAGTATCACCAAAAAATCCCATAGGCTGTTTATTGTTTTATTATGGTGCAGGCAGTTAATTAATCCATAAATGCTTAAACAGTTGACATTTTGATTTTTTTAGGATAAACTAAGCCTAGTAAACATATAGGAATATATAACAAACCAAATAAATGGAAGTGATTAATTATGAGAATATCAACAAAGGGTCGTTACGCTCTAAGATTAATGACAGATTTAGCGGTTAACGATAACGGTGGCTACACACCATTAAAGGCAATAGCTGCCCGTCAGGAAATATCTGAAAAATATTTGGAGCAAATTATTATTATATTGAATCGTGCAGGCTTTGTAAAAAGCGTGCGTGGTGCAAATGGTGGTTATAAGCTGGCATTTGAGCCTAGCCATTACACGGTTGGTATGATATTAAGGCTGACCGAGGGTAGCTTGGCACCTGTTGCGTGTTTAGACGACCAAGTAAACGAGTGTGACAGAAGTAAAACCTGTCCTACGCTGTATGTGTGGCAGGAGCTAAATCAGGCAATAGACAATGTGGTTGACAATATAACTATAGAAGATATTGTAAACAAAAGTCGTAATCTTATGACGGATAATTACTCAATTTAGGATAATTTGACTAAAGCTACAAAAATATCCATATATATCATACGTGAATAGTAGTAATTAGAGAATGTTATAAAAACATTTCTAAAATTGTTGACAAATGGATATATTGTGATAATATGTAGTTAAGGTTAAATCATACATAACCGATAGGAAATATAAAATTAATTACACAAGAGGGAGGCTGTTTTATGAAATACAAAAAAAGCTTATATGCCAGAGGCTTATGGCGAATGTGTAGCCTGTCCCAGTGTTGCAATAAGATATAGGCTGTAAAAATAAATTTTATAATGAGAGAGGTTATTAACAATGAGTTTAAATAGAGAGCTAAAATTTGAAACAAAACAGGTACACGTAGGACAGGAAGAGCCAGACCCAGCAACAGGTGCCAGAGCAGTGCCAATATACCAGTCGGCATCCTTTGTTTTCGCAGACAGTGAGCAGGCTGCGGCTAGGTTTGGGCTGCGTGATACAGGCAACATATACGGCAGGCTAACAAACCCTACACAGGATATTTTTGAAAGAAGGATAAACGCACTAGAGGGTGGTGTGGCAGCGTTAGCAGTAGCAAGCGGTGCGGCGGCCGTAACATATACAATAGAAAACCTAGCAAAAGCAGGTGACCACATAGTAGCTGCCAAGAGTATTTATGGCGGCACATACAATCTTTTGCAGCACACATTACCGGATTATGGTGTAGCCACCACCTTTGTAGACCCTGATGAGGAAGGTGCTTTTGAAAAGGCAATACAGGATAACACAAAGGCAATATTCATAGAAACACTAGGCAACCCAAACTCTAATATTATTGATATAGAAAAAATTGCAAAAATTGCACACGCACACAAAATACCTTTAGTTGTGGATAATACCTTTGCTACACCATATTTGGTGCGTCCAATAGAATATGGTGCAGACATAGTAGTTCATTCTGCTACAAAATTTATTGGCGGTCACGGTACGGCTATTGGTGGCGTTATAGTAGATGGAGGTCGGTTTGACTGGGAGAAAAGCGGTAAATTTAAGTCATTGGTTGAACCTAACCCTAGCTATCATGGTGTTAGCTTTACAAGGGACGTAGGTGCGGCGGCATTTGTAACAAAAATAAGAGCTATTTTATTAAGGGATACGGGTGCTACCTTGTCACCGTTCCATGCGTTCCTATTTTTACAGGGGCTGGAAACCTTGTCGCTGCGTGTTGAGCGTCATGTAGAAAACGCAATAAAGGTTGTACAGTATTTAAACAGCCATCCACAGGTAGAAAAGGTCAACCACCCAGCAGTTGACCCATCACAGGCAGACCTTTATAAAAAATATTTTCCTAAGGGCGGCGGTTCAATATTTACCTTTGAGATAAAAGGAACAGAGGATGACGCTAAAAGGTTTATTGATAATTTACAGATTTTCTCATTGCTTGCCAATGTAGCAGATGTAAAATCATTGGTGATTCACCCAGCGTCAACAACCCACGCACAGCTAAATGAACAGGAGCTAAAGGAACAGGGTATACAGAAAAACACTATTAGACTATCCATTGGCACAGAGCATATTGACGATATATTATACGATTTAAACCAAGCCTTTAAGGCAATAAAGTAAGGAGATAATTACAATGGCAAATATTTATAGCAGTGTAACAGAATTAGTAGGCAAAACCCCTTTGCTGGAGCTAAACAATTATGAAAAATCCGAAAATGTAGAGGCACATATTTTGGCAAAGCTAGAGTATTTTAATCCTGCTGGCAGTGTAAAGGACAGGGTTGCTGTAGCTATGATTAATGATGCTGAGGAAAAGGGTATTCTGAAGCAGGGTGCAACAATAATTGAGCCAACCAGCGGTAACACAGGTATTGGTTTGGCGTCAGTAGCAGCAGCCAGAGGCTACCGAATTATACTGACAATGCCTGAAACCATGAGCGTAGAGCGTAGAAATTTATTAAAGGCCTATGGTGCAGAAATTGTTTTAACAGATGGTACAAAGGGCATGAAGGGTGCTATAGCCAAGGCTGAGGAGCTGAACAAGGAAATAGAAGGCTCTGTTATTTTAGGTCAGTTTATAAACCCGGCTAACCCAAAAATTCATAGGGAAACCACAGGAGTGGAAATATGGAATGATACAGACGGTAAGGTTGATATAGTAATTGCTGGAGTTGGTACAGGCGGTACAGTCAGCGGTGTAGGCGAATACCTAAAATCAAAAAATCCAAATATTCAGGTTGTAGCTGTAGAACCAGCAGGCTCTCCTGTTTTGTCTACAGGTAAACCGGGTCCACATAAAATACAGGGTATTGGTGCAGGCTTTGTGCCAGATACACTTGATACAGATATATATGACGAGGTGTTCCCTGTAGAGGATACAGATGCATACAAAACAGGTAATACCATCGCTAAAAGTGAGGGCGTGTTAGTTGGTATATCATCTGGTGCGGCTGTGTATGCGGCAACGGTTGTAGCAAAACGTCCTGAAAACAAAGGGAAAACAATAGTAGCCGTACTGCCGGATACTGGTGAACGTTACCTGTCTACCCCTTTGTATCTGGTATAATTAAAAAGACTTTTTTATAAACAGCGTTTAATTAAATATGTATAAATTTTCCCTTAATAAATTATATATAAAAGGCATTGTATAATAAATTACCTTAGTAATTTTGTTGCAGTCTGGCAATATAATGAAAGAAATTTTCCGAGCTGTCATATACATTAAAAAATTTTCATAAGATGTATATTAAGGTTGATGATATGACAAAAAACACCCCCGTAAACGATATATAATAATGTAACCGATTAAAAGCACACTTGTTGTTGTGTATGGTAAGACAAGTGTGTTTTATTAATCGGACGAATAGCAATATTTGACATTAGATATATATAGCGTTTCGGGGGTTGTTAATTTGAAAGAAGGAAAAACAGCAGTAACAAGAGATTTTATTGCTAATACCATGTCATCTAAAATTGTACGTGGAATAATAACACAGATTTCGTGCTTTTTGGGTGGCCTATTATTATCTGGTGGAGCAGTATTTGGCAGCTACGCACCTTTTGGTGCTGCCATGGTGGCAGCAGTACCTTTTAAAAATCTTTTTGCCACCTTAGGTGGAACAATATTAGGATACATATTGTCCTCTACAGGGGGCGGATTTCGCTATATAGCCACGGTGCTGGCTATTGGTGCTATTAGGTGGACGTTAAGCGATTTAAAAAAGCTGAACAAAAGCGTTGTATATCCGCCGTTATTGGCTTTTTTACCTATGCTGGCAACAGGTATAGTATTGTCAGCTGTAGGCGGTTATGATATTTCCCTAATAGCTATGTGTGTTATAGAAGCCCTTATGTCCGGTATAGGTGGCTACTTTGTATATAAAACAATTGTCATTAGCAGAAGTACCCGTGGCATAACCACTCTTAATCAACAGGAAATAGCCTGTATAGTTATGACTGGCTGTATTTTTTTGTTAGGTGTTTCTACTATTAGCTTTAGCGGTATATCACTGGGCAGGGTGTTGGCGGTGCTGGCAATTTTGCTGTGTGCCAGATATGGTGCGGTAGCAGGTGGCTGTATATCTGGTGTTGCAACAGGGGTGGTATTTAGCATGGCTGACAGTTCGCTGGCTTTTTTAGCAGGTGGCTATGCATTTGGCGGTTTAATGGCAGGGCTGTTCGCACCAATTGGCAAAATTGCTACAGCACTTATTTTTCTGCTGTGTCATACAGTTATGGCGTTTCAATCAAATAACCCTGATTTAATTATTGCCAGCATTTATGAAACGGTTATTGCAGGTGTGATATTTATGCTCATACCAAAGGATTTTGGCAATAAAATATCTCAGGTATTCTCCCCACCTATAGACCAAACCAGATCTGAGGGTTTGCGACAAAATGTAATTATGAGGTTGGACTTTGCATCTAAGGCGTTACAGGATGTATCAACCTCGGTGGATAATGTGGCTGAAAAAATGAAGGAGCTATATTCCTATGATATAGGCTCAGTATACGCACAATCAGCGGAGGAAACCTGTAACCATTGTGGCTTGCGTGTGTATTGCTGGGAAAAGCACAAGGAACAAAGCTATAATGATTTTAACAGGTTAACACCCTTGCTAACAAAAAAAGGCAGTATAGATGAGGCTGATTATTTAAGCACGTTTGGTAAAAAATGCTGTAAATCATCTGAGATGGTGGTAACTATCAATAAAAAGTACAACTCCTATAAAGCTTATTTGTCGGCAGAAAGACGGGTAGGCGAAATACGTTCTGTTGTGGCGGGACAATTTTCTGGTCTTGGTGATATATTGGATGAGATGGCACAGGAGTTTCAGCAGTACGAACGGTTTGATATGGCAGCAGCAGAAAGGGTAAGCTCTGTAATAAAAATGAACGGTATGGTACCATTGGATGTTAGCTGTCGTATTGATAGATTAGGTAGAATGTCTGTGGAGATACAGACCACTGATATAGATAAAAATGCAATAAAAAGAGGTGTATTGGTAAAGGAAATTTCAAAAGCCTGTGGCAGGGTAATGGATGCTCCTTGTATTAGCCATGCACCAAGCAGATGCAGAATTCAGCTGTCACAGCGACCACGATACGACATACAGATAGGCAGCGCACAGCACGTTAGTGGCAACGGCAGGCTGTGTGGGGACAGCTACAACTACTTTAGCGACGGCATGGGCAGGATGGTAGCATTAATTAGTGATGGCATGGGTACGGGAGGCAGGGCGGCTGTTGATGGCAGTATGGCAGAAAGTGTTATGACTAAACTGATTAAGGCAGGGCTTGGTTTTGATTGTGCTTTGCGTGTGGTAAACTCTGCTCTAATGGTTAAATCTGGTGATGAATCTTTAGCAACCCTAGATATAGCCTGTGTTGATTTATTTACAGGTGACGTAGAAATTATGAAAGCAGGTGCACCATTGACATTTGTTAAGAGGAATAACACCGTAGAGCGTGTGGATTTTTCGTCATTACCTACAGGTATATTAACAGATGTTAAGCTTTCTCATCAGCAAACAAAGCTGCAGGCTGGAGATTGGATTGTAATGCTGTCAGACGGTGCGGTGGCAACAGGTGACACATGGCTGGAAAATATGATAAATGATTGGGGAGATAAAAGCGCACAGGAGCTTAGCAAAGAGATAGTAAAGGAGGCCCGTGCTAGACGTACAGATGGTTATGATGATGATATAACAGCTGTGGCAATGTGCATTATGGGAAATATACGAGAATAGATAAACCGCCTAACAGGTACTGCAATCCTGTTAGGCGGTTTTCGTTATTCTTTCATTCTTTTGTTTTCTGGACTAACCATCTTATATTTTACCACTGGTTCTTCCCCGCTGCTTCTATATTTGTTTGACATAATATAGCATATAGACTTAGCAGAGTTGTAAACGTTTTTAAAATATCCTTTAAAGTTTTGACATTTCCAATGTATCCTAAACAATGCATACATATTTGTAAAAGCCATTGTATATGATAATCTGAAATGATTAAACCTCATTTTTTTATGTACACCTTGGTCAATAAAGAATTTTCGCAATACAGCCAAGGATAAAATATAATCGTTTAGCTTTTCAGTAGCGAAGGACTTTACAATACTGCCATCACGAATGGTGTAATAGTAAAGATATTTGTCAATGACCACACCCTTGTTAGCAAAGAACAACAGTCTGGCGGTTGTTGCAATGTCCTCAAAATACATTTCTGGAAATTCAATGTTATGCTGTGTAAACAGCGTTCTGCGCCATAGCTTATTCCATAGATAGGAACGCATGGAAAAATCTGATACAGTTTTTTTTGCCATATCTAAATTGGAGTGAACACCCTTTTTAGGCTTTCTAAACAAGATGGGATGTAAAAAACCGCTGTCTAAATTGTATAATGCATAGTTACAGCAGGATACATCGGCATCATTTTTTTTGGCAGCATTATACAGCCTAAACAGATAGTTGGGATCTACATAGTCATCGCTGTCAACAAAAGCGATGTATTCTCCACACGCCAGGCTTATTCCTAAGTTTCTGGCAGATGCTACGCCTTTTTTATCATTATGCACCAAGGAAAAATTGCTAAAATTCTTAGTAAAATCTGCGGCTATGACAGGACTTTGGTCTGTTGAACCGTCATTTATCATTATAACCTCCATGTTTTTAAACGTTTGGCAGGCTACAGATGATAGGCATCTATAAAGATAATCCCCAACATTGTATATGGGTATAATGACACTTACAGCAGGTGATTTTTCCATATATATTATATCGCCCTTTCAAAATCCTTTTATAGTAGTTATAGGTAGTTGCGTTGTGATAATTAAAAAATTATTTATATTAATACGGCTATTTTTAGCCTGTGCTTGCTAGTCTGCTTCCGTTGCTTTCTCGTCCAAAGCCTCGCACTGTTCGGCTGTAGCATCATCTATGGACTTGCCCTTTGTTAGATAAGAAAACGGTGCACATAAGGCTATTACGCCATAATATGTGATTACACGCCATAATAACAGGGCTGATTTCATTAGATTAGGTGTAAAGAACAGACTGTAGAACACGGTAAAGCCTAGTTCAGCAGCACCGGTAGCGCCAGGTAAAGGCATCATTGCAGATGCAAGGCTTACAAAAGCCTGAGAACATAACATATCCGTTACGGAAGCACCCGTTAGGTTAAAAGAACGGTATATACAGTAAGGCACTAGAAGTATAGTTATAATTTGTATTGTTATTACAATGTAGGATACAATTAACAGCTTTGGATTTTTCATTAAATCACTGTTGCATTTTAAAAAGCTATTTGCTTGTTCCTCCAGTGTTGCTATTTTTTTGTCTGGGTTTTTAAGAAACTTTAGTTTTTTGATGAGCCTAGAAATCCACCTGATTATTTTCTGGGAAAGCTTTTTGTTAAATGATATTAGTAAAAATCCACCAGTAACCGCCACCTGTGAGAAAAAGCCGAAGCCAACAAATGCCCACATAATGGGGGTGTGTATGTTTTCTACAAAAAACTCAAACTTGTATATGATTGCCAGAATACTAATAATAGTAGAGGTGATTTGAAAAATTAGAAATTTTTGGAGCATACAGGAGGTGGAAAAGCCTACATCTAGATTTTTTTTAGACATTAGATATACCTGCATAGGCTGACCGCCAGTAGATGACGGTGTGATAGCACTAAAAAAGCTGCCTACAAAGGACACCTTTATGGCATCAAAAATAGAAAAATGCTTATATTTTACACGAATAAACATAAGCGTAGCATAAGAATCTAACATCATATTAGCTAGCTGCATAAACACTGCTACAACCAGCCATAAAATATTTAATTCAAAGGATGAGGACAACAGGTCTATCAGCCCGTCCTTTGATACACAAAAATACGCAATTAATCCAATGGATAATACCACAACTAGAATATTAAATATGGTTTTACCGCTTATTTTAAATTTCATTTAAGCCTCACTATCTCAGAATAAATCTGTTGCTTTTCTCTATTAATATGGCAGATGTTTATTTGTTCGTATAATAATCCATAATAAAACATTCCTATTATATCACGCAATAGGGAAAAAGCAAGAAAATTTATACATCAAGATTAGTAACGGTACCCATTACTATTGGTAAGCCGGATTCATTATCAACAACAGCGTATAAAAATGGTTGATTAAAGCTTACATTTTTGTCAACAGCGGTATTATTGCCTGCTTGTTCAGCATCATCAGCTGTGGCACTTTCCTTTGAATCAGCCACCCCAGCATAGTCCCTTGTTATGGCAATAGCTGTCTGCTGAGTCATGGCATTTACAAATACATCACCATCAGCCAGCTTTGTTAGGTCTGAACCGCTTTCAAATATTCCGGTCACCCCTAAGGCTGACAGCTGTTCCTTTAAATCTGTTGCTGCGTCAGCGGAAAATTGTGGTATACAAATGTTGGCGAAGCTAGCCGTCAGCATAGACGTGGAAAGCTGTGTAAGAGCTGTGCCGTTTAGCGTGTCCAGAACCTCCTGTAGGGTGCTGCCACTATTTGGAACTAGGGCTACGAATTTACAAGGTATATTGTCTAGACTTTTTACAAAGCCCTGTGCGTTGTCTGTAGAAATATAATGTTCAACGCTGTTTAAAAAATCCACACTGGAGATACTGCCGTCGCTGTTGGTAAAATTGTCGGTTTTTACACTTGTAAAGGAGTTAACCCAGAGGGATTTTACAGCAGCGGTGCTTACCATATATAGCAAGCTGTCCTTATCACAGACAGGTGACAGGTTTTGTACCGTATTATTAGTAAGAGATGCAGTTAAATTGGTTATTTTTTCATTAGTGCTTTTGTCGCTAAAATCCAATGTATAGGCGGGTATGCCAAAGTAATTCTCGTCCTTTTGTAAAAAGCCACGTTTGGCAGACAGGGTGTTGGACACCCACAAGGAATTGCCTAAGCCTACAAAGCTTTCATCTGAATTAAAGGCGGTTAAACGTTGCGTTAAATAGGCACTGCACTGGTTTACGTTGTCAAGGGTTAAGGTAGAGCCACCCACCAGCTTTTTTATCTCCTTTTGAGCATCTCCCCCAGCACCGTTTTCTAACATACCTAAAGCTAACGTTACAGATAAGGGAGAAATTATTGTGTTGCCGTTGTCAGAGTATGTGCTTTTTAATAGGTTTAATGCCAGCTCGCTGTTGGCTTTTACATAGCTGTCATAGCCATCGGGCTGTGAAACATCACCTGTAAAATCATAGCTAGGTGCTGTGTCGCTTTTTTGTATAGCTGCCAGCAGATTTTCGTGAGTTGTTACAACAGCAGAGCTGGCTCCTTGAGAACAGCCACACAGCAGCACCATTAATGCGGACATCACTAGGGGGAAAATCTTTACTGTTGTTTTTATTTTCATTTTTATACTTCCTTTTCTTCTTGTATCAGCTTGTCAGCCAGCTCCAGCACCTGTTGAGCAGATTGCTCCTTGTACATTTTTCTACAGGATTCTTTCATTTGTTTCAGCTTATCAGGATTGGACAGTAAATTTTGGATTGCTTGGGTACATTTTTCGCCCTTTGGCAGCTTAACAGCCATATGGTTTCTAGTTAAGAAGTCTGCGTTCTCCTCCTCCTGACCTGGATAAGCCTTAAAAATTGCCATAGGCAGGCTAGAGGCGATTGCCTCGGATACTGTTAAACCGCCTGGCTTGGTTACTATTAAATCAGCTATATACATATATTTGTTTACATCATTAACGAAGTATAGTAGCTTTGTTGGTTTAGAACCAGTTGAGCCTATGCCGGTATAAAGCTTTTTAATCAGCTTATTTTCTTTTAATGTTTCCTTAAAGCCGTCCTTTATGGTTTCGGCGTTTTCCTTTAATGTGTCTTTTAGATTTTCTGCGTTGTCTTTTAAAGTTACCTTTAAGTTTTCAGCACTATCCTTTAAAGCTAATGACAGCTCGGAACGCTTTTTTGTTTTTTTGCCGGTTACTTCAGCGTTTTGGGCTGTATCTTGAGTAATGTCAGTATATTCCTCTTCTGTTTCGTCAGCTGGTGTGTGTAACTCTTCATCGGATATTACACCAGACCTTGTAAGCAACTTTTCAAAAGCGTCATATAGCTTTTTGTTTCTGCCTGTTATTACAACTATTTGAAAATCGGCGTCAACCTCTACAATACTTTGATAAATTTTTAATATATCTGTAACGCCAAAGCTGCCTGCCATTAACAGCAAAGTGCTTTTTTGTGGGTCCAGTTCCATTTCTTCCATTAGCTGGTTACGGTCGTATTTTTCGTAGAAGGATACATCAATAGGAATACCCAGGGATTCAATTTTATTTTTAGGTACTCCTAAATCTTCTAAGGAGGTTACCATTTCATCTGATGATACAACATATTTATTAATGTTGTCCTGTATATACATTTTATGCGGGGCAAAGTCGGTGATTATACATATTACAGGTACCTTCATATTGTATTTGGTACGCAGGGTAGATGCCATCTCTGCTGCAAAGGCATGAACAACAATTATAACATCAGGCATAAATTCTACTATTAATGGTAATAATTTTTTGGATAGAGTCTTATTGAATTTGGTAGCCATATTATTTAAAGCGTTATCCTTGTTGGCAGAGTTGTAAAATGTGCCATATAGCTTAGGAGTGTTTTTAGCCATAAAAACATATCCGTCAGATACGGTTTTGTTATATAAATGACCTACATATTCCAACGTATCTACAATACGGACGGTATCGTTAGGTCTGTGTGCTTCTATATAATTTTTCATAGCGGCTGAGGTCCTCATATGACCACCGCCTGTGGATGCAGACATGATTAGTACACGCATAATATTCAATCCTTTCTAACAGTTATATCAATAGTGTTTGAAATATGTTTTCATTATATCAATTAAATACATATTTTTCAACATGGCAATGTTGATAATGTGCAAAAGTTAACAATTTGTATGTATATTTACGTCCTTTTGTAGGTGTTATTATTTAATGTTTAGTGGACTATATAAAATAAATAAAAAAGCAGGTTTCAGAATGTAAAGATTTTCTGTAAAAATGTAGCTATTTTGTAATGATATTTTTTTAATAATGTGATATAATGGTTTCCTAGCAAAGCAAGATTTAGTAACTAGGTTGTAAAAACATAATGTTCAACAACTGATATTATATATTATGGTTAAGACTCTTTAAGCGAGTGAGGTATGAAGATGAGTAATGACAAAAAGAAAGAAAACATATCACCAGATGAAAAGTCAAGGACAGATGATAAAATGGCGTCTGATGAGATAAGGCCACATGGTGAGTTTTCTGATGAAATAGACAAAATTTTACAAGAGGTTAGAAAAAGTACAGCAACTAACAATACTGCCAGCACACTTGGAAAAGATGCTGATACAGCACCTGTAACTAACCATACAAACGAAGTGACAGCTTCACCAGAACAAGAGCTGGAGGCAGAGGATGAATTTGTAGATATTTCTGCTGGTGCTATGGGGATTTCTGACGTTAAGCCAGCTCAGGCAGAAAGCATATCACAAACAGCGGATGCGAAGGAAGCTGAACCTGTGGAGAATATACAGCCAGCTGTTAAAAAAGAGGAAACTACAAATGCAGAGCCTTTGGCACAACCAATACAGAGGAAAACAACTGTGTACAGCTCAGATAAGCCAAAATCAAAGGATAAAAATAGTAATAGTAAATATATCGTTTTGGGTTTAGTTGGTGCTGTTGTACTATTGGTAGGTGCATTTTACGGTACAATGAAGCTTAATCCTGCGGTTATACCTGTTTCCATGTCTATAAACGTCCCTGATGGTACGGTACCACCTGTATCACAGGAGCCTGTATTTGTAAAGGGTGTTTATGTAGCCGGTATAGATGTTGGTGGAAAAACGTTAAAAGAGGCACAGGCGTTGTTGGCAATAAACGGTCAGGAGCTGGTTCCTGATGTTTCTATTAATGTACAGTACGACGGTAAGGATTATAAATACAGTAAGGGCGATTTTGAATATACCTATGACATTCCTAACACATTAAAAAAAGCATATGATTTTAATACAGCTGTTTTATCAAAGAACAGCACTGATGCCGTAGCCAATGCTCCAACAGATGACAAGGACGTGGTTGTAGATACAGACAGCGGTACGGTTAACTTTATGTTGGATTGTAAGGTAATAGAGGCATCTGTTCAAAAGGTTGTTAAAAGAGTAGCAAAGGAAATTGATATTCCTTGTGTAGAGCCTCATGTATCAAAGTTTGACCCGGCACAGTCTGATAAGGATAAACGTTTTACCTTTGAAGATGGAACTGACGGACTAGCCATAGATCAGGATAAGCTAAGGCTTGCTATGCTGGAGGTGTTTAACAACAATCAGTCAACTGCTGAATTATCAGTTGAAACATCAGCATCTAAACCAACCTTGACAATGGATGAGGTTAAGAACAATATTGTGAAAATTGGCGAGTTTAGTACAATTTCTACAAACGGTTACAATGCCAACAGCAATATGGTAACAGCGTTAAAGGCTATAAACGGAACAATTGTAGAGCCAGATGGTATATTTTCCTTTAACCAATGTACAGGTGATAGTAATGACCCTGATAATGGTTATGTGTCTGCGGGTGTTATATCCGGTGGACAGATGACAACTGGCTACGGCGGTGGCATTTGTCAAGGTGCTACTACTATTTATAATGCTGGTCTTATGGCTAATATGGAAATAGTAGAGCGTGCACCACATTTATGGTGTTCTTACTATGTGTATGGTGGTTTGGATGCAACCATTGATTATGGTGGAGAGCCATTTGACGAATATCACGGTATTGATTTAAAGATGAGAAACACCAGCAAATATCAGATGTTCTTTGTAACGTGGATGGATGGTGTTAAACTGAACTGTGAGATATACGGTTGGCAGTCACCTGATTTTGACGAGATTAGAACAGAGTCAGAGCTGACATGGGTGGCAGGCGAGGAATATGGCTATGCTGCACAGCGTGTATATTATAAAAATGGCGAAGAGGTAAAGCGTGAAGATATACCGTCTTCTACATACAGTACATCAGAGGGACACTCTATTAGACCAGAGGATCCAGGTGATGTTTCCACAAAAATCACTGATCAGGAAAGTGGATACCCAGAATATGCATCCGAATAAAAAATACTAATTTTATAAACATAATAAATTAATGGATGTGGTAGTATGAAATTGCAGGAATCAGGACAAAATTACTTGGAAACAATCTTAATCCTACAAGAGCGTAACAGCTGCGTACGTTCCATAGATATAGCAACTGAACTGGGCTATAGCAAGCCTAGTATTAGCAGAGCTGTCAACCTGCTAAAATCCAACGGCTTTATAAACATTAGTGAAAGTGGCTATATTACCTTTACGAAAGATGGTGAACAGATAGCCAAGGATATGTATGACAGACACAGAACCTTAACGGAATTTTTGACAAAGCTGGGCGTGGACAAAAATATTGCTGCTGAGGATGCTTGCAGAATAGAGCATGTCATTAGCGAAGAGGCCTTTGACAAAATAAAACAACACGTTAAGAGTTTATAAATTACGCTGCGGGCTATACAATAAATCTAGATTTAATTAACAAAAGGGTAACCGTAAAGAAAACGGTTACCCTTAAATTATGTGGTTTTATTTGTCAACCCCAATGCAATAGATGGAATACGTTATTTTTTTACAGCAGTGGATACGGCTATGACCTGTTCATGGCAGACGGCTTCAAAATAGCAAAAGTTCGTATGCTTATTTGGGACCGTATTTTTCCTTAGCTGAACTGCATAATGCCGTAAAGGTATCCAAAATTTTTTGTGACTGCCGTTTACAGCTTAAGTATTCTGACTGATTGGCTTCTTGAATGATATACTTATTTACACGCATAACTATTTGAGAGAAGCAAGGATGATGTACTCCAATACGTATATAAAACCAATAACCGTATTCTGGTGGCTTTTTTCTGACGTTATGCAGCTTTCTCTTTAATTCAGCGGTTTTCTTAATTTTTTCATTGCTGGTGTCTACGGTGCTGTCCTCATCCTCCACAGGATGTATCGGTGTAAACAGCTCCTTCTTTTCAATGACTTCACAGTCAGTGACCTGTGTCAGATAAAAAATGTCTGGGTTCTCCTCGGAAAAACGTTTTGGCGTGGTTAACAGCCAAAGGTTGTGGTTTTCATCTACCTTTAGAACCTCGTAATCACCTAGTGTTAGGGTAGTATTAAATTCTGAAAGCATATCACTGTTTTTGTTCCTGTCACGATATTCCAAATGTTCCTTTATTTCTGCTGCTGTTATCTCGTCAAAATCTTCAATATGTTCACTGCATTTTTTTACACAATCCCCACAAAGCAACCCATCATTTAGCTTGATTCTTGTGAAAATTCCAGCCTTTTCTCCACACACAGCACATATTTTTTTATCCTTTAATCCCATAAGAATTCACTCCTATTATTTCAAAAAATAAAAATATCAATTATTTTATTCCTTGTACAAGCCCTTTAATAGTTCGATTTCCTTTGCGTACCCCTGAATATCGTTTGGCGTTTCCAATAAAAACGGCAGGTGACGCAGCTGTGGGTGATTTATTATATTAGTTATTGCTGTCAACCCGATGTAACCATTGCCGATAGTTTCGTGCCTGTCCTTATGGCTTTCTAGCGGGTTTTTACTGTCGTTTAAATGAATGGCCTTTAGATTATCCAGACCTATTACCCTGTCAAAATCTGTCAGAACACCGTCTAAATCCTTTACTATATCATATCCACCGTCATTAACATGACAGGTGTCCAGACACACGCCAACCTTATCCGAAAGCTCTACACGGCTGAGTATAGCCTTTATTTCCTCGAAGCTCCTGCCTATTTCGCTGCCCTTGCCAGCCATGGTTTCCAGCAAAATTGTGGTGGTTTGTTGGGGGTATAGTATTTTATTTAGCAGGTCTACGATATAGTTTGTGCCTATATCAACCCCCTGCTTTACATGGCTGCCGGGGTGAAGGTTATAATAGCTGTGAGGAATAAGCTCCATTCGCTTTAAATCGTCCTCCATAATCATTTGTGCCAGCTCTCTAATGTGTTTATCGGCGGAGCAGGGATTAAGGGTGTATGGCGCATGGGCAACAATAGGTGCAAAGCCTTTATCCTGAATATATTCTAAAAACCTTTCAATGTCCTTCATATCTATATCCTTAGCTTTAAAGCCACGAGGATTGCGTGTAAAAAATTGAAAGGTATTTGCATTTATTGATACGGCTTCTTTACCCATATGTAAGAAACCTTTAGAGGCTGAAAGATGTGCTCCTATATTAAGCATAAGTATGCTCCTTTTGTCTATTATTAAACATATTTATAGTATAACACAGGTAAAATAAAAGAACAACGAAAAAATTGTAATCTACTATAAAATAACTGTTGACAAATTGGAGATTAATTGTTATAATAACTTGGCATTAAACAGATGGGCCATTAGCTCAGTTGGTTAGAGCAACCGGCTCATAACCGGTTGGTCCGGGGTTCGAGTCCCTGATGGCCCACCATACGAAATACATATATAGCCTGTCGTTTAATGTAAAACAACACAAGATATATGTATTTTTTAATATGTGTGTAAATTACCTACTGAAAATACTGCTGTATATTCAGTAGGCGATTTTTTGTTATCTATAGCACACGGATTTATCTTTACTACTGCCTATGGATACTGGGTTGTTTTTCATCAATTAAATTATACTAAAAAGCGAGCCTTTTGTACTGCTAACGTAGTCGTTTGGCTTGCTTTTTTTCGCTATTTCATTACAGCACCTTGATTTAGCAGGCATCATGTGTTGCAGATGTGTAAAATATAACCTATGTAGTCCCCTAAAAAACAAGGCTGCAATAGTAAATACATTGAAATACGGAAATTTACTTGACCTTATCCGACAATAATACTATAATAATCTATAAGCATTATATTAGTGAACAGGAGAGTGGCGGCATAATGATTAGCGGTGCCCAGATTATGGTAAAGTGTTTGGAGAAGGAAAACGTCTCCATTATATTTGGCTATCCCGGTGCGGCCATTTGTCCATTTTACGATGCATTAATAGATTCATCAGTAAAGCACATATTAGTTAGACAGGAGCAGAACTCTGTACACGCAGCCAGCGGTTATGCAAGAAGTATTGGTAAACCAGGTGTTTGTGTGGCAACCTCAGGTCCAGGTGCTACCAACCTTATTACAGGTATAGCAACAGCCTACACAGACTCTATCCCTATAGTTGCCATAACAGGACAGGTAAGAAGTGACCTGTTAGGTCGTGATGTTTTTCAGGAGGCCGATATTACCGGTGCCTGTGAGCCTTTTGTCAAGCACAGCTATTTGGTGAATGATACAGCCGACCTGCCACGAATATTCAAGGAAGCTTTTCACATTGCTTCAACAGGCAGACCTGGCCCCGTACTTATTGATGTGCCAATAGATATTCAGGATAATACTATAGATGAATTTGAATATCCTCAAAATGTTAATATACCGGGCTATAAACCCAACACAAAGGGTCACACTGTACAAATAAAACGTGCAATAGACCTAATACAAACCTCCTCACGTCCTGTAATATGTGCAGGTGGCGGTGTGTTAACGTCTGGGACAAAGCTAAAGCTGGTTGAGTTTGCCAACAAAACTGGTATCCCAGTAGTATCTACAATGATGGGTATAGGCGTAATGCCATCTGACCACGACCTGTATTTGGGTATGCTTGGAACTCATGGCAAAGGTGTAGCAAATCGTGCTATGCACGAAGCAGACCTAATAATTGTGTGTGGTGCCAGGTTAGGTGACAGGGCAGTGGCCGCCCCAGACCAAATAACTAAAACATCTAAGATTATACATATAGATATAGACCCCGCAGAAATAGGCAAAAACATTAAAACCACTATTCCAATAGTTGGCGATATGAAAAATGTAATGAACCATCTGTTAGATTCTATCGGTGACTACCATGTGCCAGCCCTGTGGGCAGACACTGTTGAGCGTTGGAAAACAGATTTATTCCGTACGCCGCCTAAATTTGAGGGCTTTGTAGAACCTAGGGCGTTTGTGGCAAAGCTGTCAGAAATGCTGCCTAGCAAGGCTATTTTAGTAGCTGACGTTGGTCAAAACCAAATATGGTGTGCCAACAACTTCCGCATAAAAGAGGGCAGATTTTTAACCACAGGCGGTATGGGTACCATGGGTTATTCAGTACCAGCCGCAGTGGGAGCAAAATTTGCCAGACCAGACCGAGAGGTGGTAGTGGTATGTGGTGATGGTTCATTCCAAATGGGCATGAACGAGCTGGGTACTATGGCACAAAACCATCTTAACATTAAAATTATCATTATGCGTAACGACCGATTAGGTATGGTTCGTGAGCTACAAAAAAAGAACTATCATGAGCATTATACAGCTACATTTTTGGACGAAAATACACCTGATTTTATGAAAATAGCAGATGCCTATAATATACCGTCAGCTAAGGCATATTCCAATGAAGAGGCTGAAAGGATTGCGGCAGAAATGCTGCAAAAGGACAGCTCGTTTTTGTTGGTTTGCTATGTTAACCCCGACACCCCGTCCATTTAACCTATTATCCTGAAAGGGTTTTAATTATATGAAACACACTTTATATATTCTGGTGGAAAATCATGCTGGTGTTTTAAGTAAAATATCGGGACTTTTCTCCAGACGAGGTTTTAATATTGACAGCTTGGCTGTGGGTATAACCTCTGATCCCAAAATATCACGTATAACAATAGTTGCACAGGGCGATGAATACGTGACAGAGCAGCTAGAAAAACAGCTGAATAAGGTGATACCTGTTATCAAGGTAAAATCCTTAGATGAGGGTACGTTTATCAGCCGTGAGCTGTTACTGGTAAAGGTTCATTGCAATGCGTCTAACCGCACAGAGCTAATGAAGGTTGCTGAGCTTATGAACGCAAGGATTGTGGACGTAGCAGTAAACAGTATTACCTTGGAGTATGCTGAAACTGTTGAAAAGCTAGAAACACTAATCAATTTACTAAAGCCTTATGGTATCCGTGAAATCGTCAGAACAGGTACTGTTGCCATTGAAAAAGGTACAGCACTAAACAGTAAATAACGGTTTGACAGGTTACATAACATAAATTCTATTATATGCCGTTAAACGGCAAGGAGGAAATTTCTATGCCAAAAATTTATTATCAACAAGACTGTAACCTAAGTCTACTAAAGGACAAAACAGTTGCTATTATCGGTTATGGCAGTCAGGGTCATGCCCATGCACTAAACCTACACGAGAGCGGTATTAACGTTATCGTTGGTTTGTACAACGGCAGTAAGAGCTGGGCTAGAGCAGAAAAAGCTGGTCTAAAGGTTATGACAGCTGCTGATGCCGCTAAAAATGCTGATATTATTATGATTCTAATTAACGATGAAAGACAAGCTGATATGTACAAAAATGATATTGAGCCAAACCTAACAGAGGGCAAGGCATTAGCTTTTGCACATGGCTTTAACATTCACTATAAGCAAATCGTTCCTCCTAAGGACGTTGACGTATTTATGATCGCACCTAAGGGTCCAGGTCACACAGTTCGCAGCGAATATGTAGAGGGTAAGGGTGTTCCTTGTCTAATTGCTGTAGAGCAGGATGCTACCGGTAAGGCTCATGACATCGGTTTGGCTTATGCTGCTGGTATTGGCGGCAGCCGTGCAGGTGTTTTGGAAACAACATTTAAAATCGAAACAGAAACAGACCTATTTGGTGAGCAGGCTGTTCTGTGTGGCGGTGTAACAGCTCTAATGAAGGCTGGCTTTGAAACTCTAGTAGAAGCAGGCTATGCACCAGAGAACGCATATTTTGAGTGTATCCACGAAATGAAGCTAATTGTTGACCTTATCTATAAGGGCGGCTTTAGCCTAATGAGATACTCTATCTCTGATACAGCTGAGTATGGTGACTATGAAACAGGTAAGCGTCTGGTTACTGACGAAACAAAGAAAGAAATGAAAAAGGTTCTAACAGAAATTCAAGACGGTACATTTGCTACTAAATGGATTGCTGAAAACAAGAACGGCAGAGCACATTTCAACTCTTGCAAACGCATTGAGTCTGAGCATCCTCTAGAGGCTGTAGGCGCAGAGCTAAGAAAAATGTATTCTTGGAGCGACGAGGATAAATACGCTGAATAATTTTAGCATGTTTTGATTTAACGCAGGATAAAACGGGACTGTATCCACATTGGGTACAGTCCTTTTGCTAGTTCAAAGTTGTGTATAGCAAGGAAACTATGGTATAAAAAGCAATAGCCACCGTGGTATAAACCATGGTGGCTGTTTTTGGTTGTAGTCCAATAGGCAAGACCACCCGCTCAAATTAAACTAGGAATGGAAAAAGTAACTTATAGTAAAAAGAATAATCTCCTGTGATAAAATTGAGGTGGTTTGGCAACCACAATAATATACACAGGAGGTTATGTCGTGAAAGACCGTGCTTTGTTATGATAGTGAGAAATGCACAGCTAAAAACAAGGGTGTCCATGGGCACATCTTTAAACAACCGAAACGCCCTATACCCAACGACGCTTACGGTGTTGTGAGTGGGGTGGCGGTTAGTCACCCCACTACCCTATTCTATTATTAGATCAAAGCTTGGCGTTATATTACGCCCTTAGCTTAATGCTGTTTTTAGATTTTCTGCATTTGCTCTCATTAATGAGATATAGGTTGCACCGCTGTTAAACTCATCCTTTGATACGTTGTGACAGGAATGAAACAAAAGCTTTGCAGCACCTGTGCTTTCACACAGGGTGTCTGCTACCTTTTGGTTAGAAAGCTCAACGTAGAAAATAACAGGTATACTGTTGTTTGTAACCTCGTCTATTAGTGTTGCCATAGTAGAGGCACTAGGCTCGGTTTCAGAGCTACACCCGGGAAATGCTGCATAATGCTTTAGGTTGTACTCCTTGGTAAAGTAAAGGAAAGGAAATCTGTCACCAAATACCACAGTATCCCTTGTTCCGTTTTTTACAATCTCCGTAAATTCGTTGTCTAAATTCGTTAATTCTTTAATATAATTGTCAGTATTGGTTTTATAGGTGTCAGCGTTTTTACCGTCCGCCTTACAAATAGCATCGCTAATTGCCCTTGTTAGCTTTATTGCATTTTTTGGTGATGTCCAAATATGCTCATCGTACTCTATATCATCACCTGTTTCAGGGTGATGGTCATCATCAGTGCCTATTTGCTCCTCTGGAGTAATATCTACATAGTCCATAAGCTTCACTATGGTGGTTCGTGAGGTGTCAATGCCCTGTAGTATGTTATCAACCCATTGGTCAGACTCCCCTCCTATATATATAAATACGTCACTGTCCTGTATCCTTATTATATCCTTTGGTGTTGGTTCGTAGGTGTGGCTCTCAGAACCTGGGGTCAGCAGAAGGTTAATGCTTGCTTCGCCATTTGTTATCTGTCTGGCAAAATCATATTGTGGAAATATAGTAGCTACGATATTGATTTTGTCGTTTTGTGTGCCGTTAGGATTATTGTTACAACCACATAAACCCAGTAATAGTGTAGCAATAATAAGTAGTGATAAAGTCTTTTTCATATTTTTTCTCCTTAGTATAGATGCTTGTGCAGCTGTCAAAAATGTAATTGCTGTTAAAATGCACTGGTAAAATGTATAGCATAATTACTATTTTTTATTCTGACAAAACTTAATATAGCACAGTGTTGCCATATTTACAACAAATATAATTTTTTACATTATTTCTGTTGACTTTTTGGGAGTGGTTAATTATAATAACTGTTAACCAGCATAACAGTTAACCACGTTAACAAAAATTTTGTTTGCACTATTTCATAGCTTTTTGCGGATGATAGTATAAATATTAAATATATATTTAGTTTAGATGAGGGAGAGATTAAATGGATAATTTAGCAGATATGCTTCGCAAGTCCATAATAGATTTTAAACGCACTGCATTAAGGACATCAAACACCTTCGACAAGCTAACCTTGGCGGATATGACGGTTTTTTGGACTATGCATGGTATTATGTGCCAAAACCCACAAACAGAACAGGTAGCGATTGGCGATTTAGTAAAGCATCTAAGCCTTTCTAAGCCAGCCATTACCCAGAACATAAACAAGCTGGAGGATAAGGGCTTGGTACAAAGGGTTACATTACGTAGCGACAGACGTGCTACATACGTACAATTTACCAATAAAGGTAAACTGTTATTTGAGAAGGAAAAGCGTAATATAGACGACAAGATGGCCGAATTTGTACGGCGAATGGGAGATGAAGATACCATAAAATTCATTGAGCTATTAAATAAATTTAGAAAAATAACAGAGGAAATGCAGACAGACAATGATAAAAAGGAGAAAGGTGACAAATGAAAAAAACATTTAAGTATTTAAGTCGTTCATTGCCAGCCATATTGGTAATTCTTGTTTTGCTAATAATACAGGCTAACTGTGATTTGGCATTGCCCACGTACATTTCAAATATCGTTAACATTGGTATTCAGCAAAACGGTATTGACAGCATAGTGCCACAAAAAATAAGAGTTAGCGAAATGGATAAGCTAAAGCTGTTTATGACCGACGATGAAAGGGCTTTAATTGACGAAAGCTTTGACATGGATGGGGATGTGTATGCAGCAAAGGCTGATATTGATAATGAGGCTGTAACAAAAGCATTAGGTATCCCCATGGCAACTGTTAATATGCTGCAGTCAGATTCTGAACAGGGCAAAGAGGTTATGTCTAAGCTAATGGAAAATATGCCGCAGGGCATGGTGACAGAGGATACGTCATTTTTTGACCTGCTTGACAAAATGCCACCTGAAATGCAGACAAGTATTATAGCTGCTGTTAACGAAGGTATGGCACAGCTAAAGGACTTGGACGACAGCATTATACAACAAATGGCAGTACCATTTGTTAAGGCAGAGTATCAGCAAATTGGCATTGATACTGACAAAATGCAAAGTGACTACATCTTTAATATGGGTATGCAGATGATAGGCTTGGCATTTGGTATTGTGGTATGCACTATTTTGGTATCTCTGTTAGCCTCTGTTGTAGGCTCAAGGGTTTCACGAGATATGCGTGGAGATGTGTTTAAAAAGGTTGTTGCTTTTTCTAACGCAGAGTACAACAAATTTTCATCGGCGTCATTAATAACACGTTGTACCAATGATATACAGCAGGTTCAGATGCTTATTATTATGGTGCTGCGAATGGTTATATATGCACCAATTTTGGGTATAGGTGCTGTAACAAAGGTATTTAAAACAGGTCAGGATATGACATGGGTAATAGGCGTCAGCGTGTCCTGCATATTGGCTTTTGTAATCTTCCTATATATTGTAGCAATGCCAAAGTTTACTATACTGCAAAAGCTGGTTGATAAGCTTAACCTAGTTTCTCGTGAAATATTAACGGGCTTGCCGGTTATACGAGCATTTAGCCGTGAAAAGCACGAGGAAAAACGTTTTGATGGTGCAAACACAGACCTAATGAAGGTTAATTTGTTTGTAAATAAGATAATGTCCTTTATGATGCCGTTTATGATGCTTGTAATGAACGGTACATGTGTACTAATTGTATGGGTAGGTGCAGGTCAAATTGATACCGGCAATATGCAGGTTGGTAACCTAATGGCGTTTATTCAGTACACAATGCAGATTATTATGTCTTTCCTAATGTTGTCCATGATGAGCGTAATGCTACCAAGGGCAGTTGTTTCTGCTAACCGCATACAGGAGGTTTTAGAAACAAAGATAACTGTTAATGACCTTGACAATCCAAAGCAATTAAATGCAACAGACAAAAAGGGCTATGTAGAGTTTAAAAACGTATCCTTTACTTACCCAGGGGCAGAAAAAGAAGTTATTAAGAACATTTCGTTTACATCAAAGCCAGGTGAAACCACAGCTATTATTGGCAGTACAGGCTGCGGTAAATCTACCTTGTTAAATTTAATACCAAGATTTTACGATGTAACACAGGGTGAAATTTTAATAGATGGTGAGGATATACGCAACATATCTAAAGAGGCTTTGCGTGACCGTCTGGGCTATGTTCCGCAAAAGGGTATGCTGTTCTCTGGTACTATTGAAAGTAATATAGCCTATGGTATGAAAGAGGCTGACCATAATCAGGTGGTGCGTGCCGCTACTATTGCACAGGCTGCCGAGTTTATAGACGCTATGCCAAATAAATACGACAGTGATATTTCACAGGGTGGTACTAATGTATCTGGAGGACAGCGTCAACGCTTGTCAATAGCCAGAGCTATAGCCAAAAATCCACAGGTATACTTGTTTGATGATAGCTTTTCTGCGTTGGACTACAAAACGGATGCAGTATTAAGAAAAGCCCTAAAGGACGCTACAGAAAACAGCACAATTATTATTGTTGCACAGCGTATATCTACTGTATTAAATGCAGAAAAAATCATTGTTTTAGATGATGGCGAAATAGCTGGCATGGGCAGCCACGCACAGCTGTTGAAAACCTGTGAGGTGTATCAGCAGATAGCACAATCACAGCTGTCAAAGGAGGAGCTTGGACAATGAGTGAAAATGTACAAATGCCAAAAAAGAGAATGAGAGGTCCTGGTGGCGGCCACGGACCAGGGGCTATAGGTGTGCCAGGTGAAAAGCCAAAGGATTTTAAAGGTACCATGGGTAAGCTGTTGAGCTACCTAGGTAAATATAAAATAGGTGTTGCTTTTGTTATTTTGTTTGCTATCGGCAGCACGGTATTTAACATTGTAGGTCCTAAGATTTTGGGTAATGCCACAACCGAGATATACACTGGTATTATGGGTAAAATATCCGGCGGCGAGGGCATAAACTTTGAAAACATCGCCCAAATACTAATAATGCTAATTAGTATTTATGTGATAGCCGCATTCTTTGGTGTGCTACAAGGCTTGATAATGACCAATATAGCACAGAAAATCAGCTACCGTATGCGTAAGCAAATTTCAGAGAAAATCAACGTTTTACCTATGAACTACTTTGATACAAAGTTGACAGGTGAGGTGTTGTCAATAATCACCAATGATATTGATACCCTGTCAATGAACCTAAACCAAAGTGCTACACAGATTATATCATCTATAGCCACTATAATTGGTATATTGATTATGATGTTTTCCATTAACTGGATTATGACCTTGGTTGCCCTGCTGGTGCTGCCAATATCCATGGTTTTTATATCAATAATTGTTAAGAAATCACAGAAGTATTTTAGAGACCAACAGGACTATTTGGGTCACGTTAACGGTCAAGTAGAGGAAACCTTTGGCGGTATTAACATTGTGCAGGCCTTTAACAATCAAGAGGAAACTGTTAAAAAGTTTGATAAAGATAATAACACACTGTTTAAATCGGGCTGTATGTCCCAGTTTTTGTCAGGTTTAATGATGCCTGTTATGCAGTTTGTTGGTAATCTGGCATATGTTGCTATTGCTGTACTGGGTGGATATTTAGTAATAAACGGTTCTATCGCCGTTGGTGATATACAGTCCTTTATCCAGTATGTGCGTAGCTTTACACAGCCTATTTCACAGGTGGCACAGGTATCCAATATGCTTCAGTCTATGGCGGCATCGGCTGAACGTGTGTTTAACTTTTTAGACGAGGCAGAGGAAGACCAAACAGCTGTCAAGCACGCTATGATAATAGATGGTAAGAAAGAACGCAAGGCTGTGCCACAGGACATTATAGGAAGTGTTGAATTTAAGGATGTACACTTTGGTTATAATCCTGATAAAATCATTATTAACGATTTTTCTGCACAGGTTAAGCAGGGACAAAAAATTGCTATTGTTGGACCTACTGGTGCAGGTAAAACAACGATGGTTAAGCTGTTAATGCGTTTTTATGACATTAACTCAGGCGAAATTTTAATTGACAACTACAATATTAAGGACTTTGACAGACAAGAGCTAAGAGAAGTGTTTGGTATGGTTCTACAGGATACATGGCTGTTCTCAGGTACTATTATGGAAAATATTCGTTATGGTAAGCTGGATGCCACAGATGATGAGGTTATAGCAGCCGCAAAGGCGGCACACGTTGACAACTTTGTTAGAACATTGCCTGACGGATACAATATGGTACTAAATGAGGAAGCCAGCAACATTTCACAGGGACAAAAACAGCTGTTGACTATTGCCAGAACAATTTTGGCAGACCCTAAAATTCTTATTTTAGACGAAGCAACAAGCTCGGTAGATACTAGAACAGAGGTACGCATACAAAAGGCAATGGATAACCTAATGCGTGGCAGAACCAGCTTTGTAATAGCTCATAGGCTGTCTACCATTAAAAATGCAGATCTAATCCTTGTTATGAAGGACGGCGATATTATTGAACAGGGTACACATGATGCTTTAATAGCCTCGGGTGGGTTCTACTGTAATCTGTATAATTCGCAGTTTGAAAATGTTTCGTAACAATCAAAACCACCAACAGAGTGAAAGCTCTGTTGGTGGTTTGCTTTTTAGAATATTATGGAATTGTGTAGCCACAGCCCGTGAGCTGACGTATAGCTACATTCCAATTACCTGTACATTGTATTTTTTAAACCAGTAATCCATCTGTATAATATAGGCTAAAATTTGTGGGGCTCTCATAAGCTGACCATACCATGGTGAGGATATTCCCTCTGGATTTTCTATAATATCCATTACACCTTTTTCGCTTAGCATATTTCCTAAAACGCTGTCTTTATCCTGTAAAACCCTTTTAGCACCTTGGCATACCAGATTGAAGTAAATAGGGTTGTGAGTTTTAGGATAAGGACTTTTCTTTCGCCATACTATTTCGTCTGGCAATATGCCATCCATTGCGGTGCGGATAATACCTTTTTCTCTGCCGTCCAGTGCCTTTAATGACCAAGGCATATTGTAGGCATACTCCACCAGACGATAATCACAAAATGGTACACGCACCTCTAGCCCGTTATACATTGACATACGGTCTTTTCTGTCTAACAAGCCCTGCATAAACCAATTGAAGTTTAGCATAAACATTTCTCTCATACGAGCTTCTAATGGCGTGTCGGTGGACAGCTTTTCAGTTTTGTTAACAGTGTCACTGTAACGCTGCAGAACATAATCCTCACCCCTTGGCAGCAGTCCTGCTTTTAGGACACTTCTTCTTATATCTAAGCTGCGTGACCATGGAAAGCATTGTTCAAATAGAATATCCTTGTTGTGATACCATGGATAACCACCAAATAATTCGTCGGCACATTCCCCTGACAGAGCAACGGTATAATCCCTTTTTACCGCCTCACAAAATAGCAATAGTGATGAGTCTACATCCACCATTGCAGGTAAATCTCTAGCGGCTACAGATGGCAGCAGGGCTTCATATAATGCGTTATTATCCAGTATAACCTCTCGATGGTCAGAGCCAATAAATTCGCTCATGAGCTTTATATAATGGTTGTCAGAATTAGGCTGAAACAGACTTTTTACAAAGTATTTAGCGTTATCAACGTAGTCTACTGAATAGGTGGTTAGCTGTCCCTTATTGTTTTCCTTGTAGTAATCTGACGCTACCTTACTAATTATGCTGGAATCCAGCCCGCCAGATAAAAAACAGCACAGCGGAACATCTGCAACCAGCTGTCTTTTAATAGCGTCCGTTAACAAAAAACGGGTTTTTTCTATTGTTTGTTCCTGACTATCGGTATGTGGCTTGGCGGTGACGGAAAAATATTTATGGCATACTAAAGCCCCGTTTTTATATGTGCCACACTCGCCAGGCAGCAGCTCCCTTATCCCTTTAAATATACCCATACCACCTGTGCGTCCAGGACCGATAAAGAATATTTCATTTAGTCCGTTTTCGTCAATCTGTGGCTTTACAATGGGGTTAGCCAGTATGGCTTTTATCTCAGAGGCAAAAATTAATCCTCCCTTGTACTCATAGTAAAACAGAGGCTTTACCCCTATTTTATCACGGGCAATAAACAGCCTTCTGTTCTCCTCGTCCCATATGGCAAAGGCGAAAATTCCGTTTAATTTATCCACACATTTTTCGCCCCAGTGAAGATAGGCAGTTAATAATACCTCTGTGTCGCTGTGACCGCTAAAGGTGTAGCCGACAGATAACAGCTCGCCACGCAAATCCTCGGTGTTGTATAGCTCTCCATTGTATACAATGGTACACAGGTCACGACCTTTTTTACTCATAGGCTGTATGCCACCTGCTGGGTCTATAACTATTAATCGACGGTGTATTAGGCATACACCCTGCTGTTGATTAATGTACACACCGTCCTGATCAGGGCCACGCTTGCCTAGCTGACTGGACATATTGGCTATTATGCCTTGTTTTTGACTAATATCCTCATATCTGTCGATTAATCCAGCTATACCACACATAAAATAACCACCTTTTCTTTAGTATAAGTATCATATGCTATATTAATGTCTTTGCTACTAATTATTTGTTAATAATGCTTGAGTTTTTACTGTACGGTTTAACGGTCAGCAAAAACATAACGCTCATTATAACCAACGCTATGCTACCTATATATGTGGCGCTGCCTGTTGTTATGGTGGGGCTGGATACGTTTGAAAATACATTTTCTGACTGTGGAAAAAGGCTTAGAACAATAACGGTTATTAATGCTGACAATACACCTTGACAAAAACGTATTGCTAAAAATTTTACCTTAGAAACAGGCAGATTACCAATAATTGAGTATATTTGAAAATGCACACAAACACCACCAAAGCCTATTGCAAAGGCTAAAATGGAAATAGGGGCATTGTTTGATATGGCGGTGCTGCAGCCGTCGGTTACCTCCCACAAGGCGGGCAAAATGCTGTCAGCGGTGCTGCTGCCAATGCCAGTGGCGGAAATAGCCTTGGAAAGCCACTGGTCTGCACCAGTGCTTTTTATTATGCCCATTATACTGGAAAATATTACAACTAAACCACATAAATTCAGCATACTCATAACGCTGTCACTGCATGAGCTAACTAACGCATTTGTAATTTCTATGGGGTGTGAGTGTGTACAGCCATATTGAACCAGCTTTTCACGATGAAATAGTGACATAACAACACCAATAATTATTTGTGCCAAAACTTGAGATAAGCATAGTATTATGCCAACTTGGGTGCTGTGCAACAGGTTTTCACCTACAACAAAAACAACAAAGGCAGGGCCGCTGCCTACGGCGAACAAAACCATAAATTTCGCTTGTGCTTCTGTAATTTTCCCCTGCTTCCATAGGGCTACTGTTCCTTTTGCCCCTACAGGATAGCCACCAATCACGCTTAGCAGTATGGTTATACCGCAACAGGTCGGTAGGTTAAAGCAGTATTTTGTTATCGGCTTAAAAAGAGTAGACAAGCTGTCCGATAAATTGGACTTTACAATGAAAGAAGATAATACCATAAAGGGAAACAGGGATGGAATTAGAACATTGCTGCAAAAAAGCAATCCGTTAACAGCGCCTTGTGTCATAAGTAGCACCTGCCTAGCATAGTTTTAGAAGTGAGAAAACAAAAAAATATATTGGGATGCTCTAAAACAGTTATATGGAAATATGGGATTGGTTATAACAAAACAGGTAGCAGGTGGTGTTTATATGAGTGTAAAAAATGGTAAAAACGACGGCAGTCAAGGTAAAAGGCAATCCTTTTTTTCACCAGCATCATTGGCGATTCTACCTTTTTTGGAGATGAAAAGTAATCGTGAGGTAACTGTAGAGGGATGTAAGGGAATATTGGAATACGATAAGGAGATAATACGCATAAACACAGGGGGAATGGTAATTTCCTTTAAGGGCAGAGGACTAAATATTAAGTGCTTGACAATTAGCAGTGTAGTAATAGAGGGCTTTATTACGGCTGTGGAGTTTGTGTGCTGATATATAATTACACATAAAAAGCTTTTATATAGATATTATGTGTTTTATTTTTCTGTAGGTGGTGAAGTTAAGTGGTTGTAATGAATATTTTACGTTGGCTAAGAGGAACGGTAGACTTTACAGCTACAGGAAAATTTCCTGAACGCTTTATTAACCTTGCACTGCGGGAGGACATAGCCCTAATAAACCCTATAGGGGAAAAGGGAAAGCTTAGCTCTACTACTTTTGTGTCCGATTATCGGGACTTGCGACAAGTGGCACGCAAATCAGGAGTAAAATTACATATACAAAAAAAACACGGGCTGCCATTTGTTATACATAAAAATAAAAACCGTAGTGGTTTGTTAGCTGGAGCAGTGTTGTTTATTGTTATCGTTCAAATATTGTCTATGTTTATATGGTCTGTGGAGATTGTAGGACAGGATACTGTAAGTACCACCAGAATACGTCAGTCCTTGGAAAGCAATGGTGTAAGGGTGGGTGCTTATAAGGGCAGCATAAATGTACAGGAAACTGAACGAAAAATCACTTTGGACCTAGGTCAGGTGGGTTGGATGTCAATCAACCTAATAGGAACAGATGCTTATGTAGAGCTTAGTGAATCTGTAAAGGTACCGGAGATTTTACCCTTGGATAAACCGTGTAATTTAAAGGCGGTAAAGGGTGGACAGATAGTAAAGCTAGAGGTGGCAAACGGGGATAAAAAGGTAAAAATAGGTGATGGAGTAGCAAAGGGTCAGCTGTTAGTCAGCGGAATAATGTCTGACGCAGACAGTAAAATGGCGTATTTTGTACACAGCAGTGGCAAGGTGTTGGCAGCTGTACACGAAGAAAAGCAGATAGCTGTGAATAAGGTTAAACAATGTAACCTGCCTACCGGTGCTATGATACAGCAAAGTCAGCTGAGGCTGTTTAACTTTGGAGTGCCTTTAGGGCTGGCTGCAGTACCACAGGGTACCTATAACAGGCAGATATGGATGGAAAGTATGGTGATTAACGGCAACACACTGCCCATTGATGTAGTTACTCATAAAAACTACGCATACGAAATGCAGACCATTTCCTGTGATAGCCAAACGGCAGAAAAAATTTGTCATACCCGCACTGCATTGACAGATGTGTTTTATATGTGGGATAAAAATATAATAAGTGAAACAGCTGTTTTACAGGAAAATGATAAAAGCTATATTTACAATGTGGTATATTCCACTATTGAAAATATAGCTGTCAAGGCTCCTATTGAATTATTAGATTAAAATTGTGGCTGTCAACGTAAGGTGTTTTAAATATAGCGTTTTAGTCCACTGTGGCACAGGGCTTATGTTAGATTAAAGGTGGGGATGTAGTCCTTAGCAGCCGAGCTGAGTTCCTGTGTGAAGCCCTTTAATCCCAATTCAAGTAATACATTTAACACCTTTTGGTATTCTCGTTTAGTTATTTTTCGTGTTAGCTCCTTGTATTTTTCGGCGTTTCCACAGGGTATATATTGAGCCATCAGGCTTACATATATATCTTGGTCAAAGCCTTCCTTTAGGGTGTGTAACACAGCAATACTGTTTTTTCTGTTTAAAGGTAGAACTAAATGGCGTACAATTACACCCTTTTGCATTATGCCATTGTTGTCAAAGACAGCCCTTGGCTGCTGTAGTACCATTTCTTCAACAGCCTTTAAAGCAGTTGCCCTGTAATGTGGTGCTGAAGAATATTTTATTGCCAAATCATCAAATGCGTACTTAAAATCTGGTAGATAAATGTCAACATAACCCTTTAGCCGATGCAGGGTTTCTGTATTTTCATAGCCCCCACAGTTATAAACTATTGGGATTGACGGCTTATATATATTTAAGCTTTCCATAACAGCATCCACAAAATGGGTTGGGTTTACCAAATTAATATTGTGTACACCTTTACTCTCAAGCTCCTTATAATACTCGGACAATCTTTTAGGAGAAATAATTGTACCCTGTGCTTTAGCAGAAATATCATAATTTTGGCAGAATACACAGCCCATAACGCAGCCGCTAAAGAATACAGCTCCGCTGCCCTTGGTACCGCTTATACATGGCTCTTCCCACATATGTGGGGCAACACGGGCAACCTTTGGGTTTAAACCCATATGGCAATAGCCGTTGCCGGTGGTGTTGGTGCGATTAGCCTTACAATTTCTAGGGCATAGTGTACAATTATCAGTATCCATATGTTATCTGTCCTTTTTTTAATGTTAATCATAGTTTACAACAAAAAATGCCGCTGTCAAGTGGCGTTAGCACACATGGCTTGGGAAAATATTAAAAATATGTGAATAAATTGTTGACAATGGTAAAAGATGGTGCTATAATCAACACAAATTTATATAGAAAGAAGTTATTATTATGATTAATTTCGGAATGGTGAAGTTCAACTAATATTGTTGACAAGGCTTAGGTTTAACTAATAGTTATCTATGTGGCTTCAGGGTGTTTTACGCTGTGGCTTGTGGTTTACTGTGCCTTTTTAGGGTTTATACCCTACCAGACGGATTTGTTCATAACATAGCTTTTTTATATTTTATATGTATTATAGCTGTATCACCGTGAGGTACAGCATATTTTTACTTGCTATGCTTATAGGCACAACATTTCCGCTTTGGGGTGTTGTGCCTTTTGTTTTAGTATTACTTGCGTAAATGGGTTGAAAATATGTAAAATATTATGTGGGATAAGGGTTTTTGGCTCAGCCCTTAAAAATGCTGATGACATTTACTGACGGCACCTTTATTTTCCACTGAAACAGGATGCGTTTACACACAGGTCAGCTAAATATATATCAGTACACAAGTTAAAGTGTAAAACTCTCTATTAATATTATTTAATGCCAAAAAAGCTGCTGATGCTTTGTATGAAATGTCAGCGTGAAGGGAGATATGTAGTGTATAAAAAGAATATACAGACACCATTTAAAATAGCAAAAAATTATTATGTTACAGATGAAAGAGGGAGAACAAAAGAGATATGATATATGCAGAAAATTTAAAAAAAGAATTTAAAAAGACAATAAAACAGCCTGGCTTGGCCGGTAGCTTTAAGTCTTTGTTTAACCCAAAAACAGAAAAGATAACAGCGGTAGATGACATTAGCTTCCATGTGGCAAAGGGTGAGGTAATGGGCTTTATAGGGCCTAACGGTGCAGGTAAATCTACTGTTATCAAAATGCTAACGGGTATATTAACGCCAACTAGCGGTCAATGTACAATAAACGGTCAGATACCTCAAAAAAACAGAAAACAGTATGTAAAGGAAATAGGCGTAGTTTTTGGACAAAGAACACAGCTGTGGTGGGATCTGCCATTAACGGAAACATACTCTGTTTTAAAGGAAATTTACGAGGTTCCAGAGGACCGTTTTAAAAAACGTATGGATTTTTTGAACGAGGTGCTGGACCTGCAGCCCTTTATAAAAAGTCCTGTTCGTACACTATCGTTAGGACAACGTATGCGTGCTGACATAGCTGCCTCCTTATTACATAGCCCAAAGGTTTTATTTTTAGATGAGCCTACCATTGGCTTAGACGTAGTAGTAAAGGACAATATACGAAAGGCGATAGCTAAAATTAATGCTGAGGAGCAAACTACGGTTATTTTAACAACTCATGATTTAAGCGACATAGAGCTTTTGTGTAAAAGAATTGTTATGATAGATAAGGGCAGAAACGTGTTTGATGGCAATCTGCATGACCTAAAGGCAAAATTTGGTCAAATGCGAGAGCTGTGCTTTGAGGCGAAAAGCGTTGATGGATTATTGCAAAAGCTTGACTACAAGGCTCACTTTAGGGTTACAGATGATGATGTAGTGGTTAACAACAATGGCTGCAGCGTAAACGTACGCTTTAATAGCGACCTTATACCTGTAGCAGATATGCTGGGCTATACATTATCTCAGGTGTCTGTTAACGATATTAATGTAAAGGATGCAGATATAGAGGAGATTATCCGCCGACTGTATAAACAGGAGGTTGATGTTAATGCGTAAATTTTTAAGAATGTATAAGCCCTTTACCCGTGCGGGTATGTTAGATGCAATGACATATAGGTTTAACTTTATATGCTTTTTGCTGGGAGAGGTGCTGTCCTGCTTTATAATGTACTTTGTATGGGTAGCCGTGTTTAACTCATCTAACAGCGACACCTTTATGGGCTTTTCTATGGTTGATATGACGGTGTTTTTGTTTATCACCTTTTTAACCAGCTACCTCACCTATAGCGACGGTGCCTATGCTGTAGGTGAGGAGATACGTGACGGCAGTATCGCCATGCGTATGATAAAGCCTGTTAGCTTTGATATGACCTTTTTGTTTCAGGAAATCGGCAACAAAATAATGGTAATTATTTTAGTTTTTGTGCCTATTATTGCTGGTGTGGAAATATATCGTTATATTGCAACAGGTGCTGTTATGTTTAATGTAGTAAACTTTTTACTGTTTTTGGTAAGTGTAATAATAGCTTATCTTATTTCGTTTTATTTTAATGTATGCTATGGATTTATGGCGTTTTTCCTAAAGAATTTGTGGGGCTCTAATATTTTGAAGGAGGTAGTAATTAGCTTTTTGTCAGGTGCTAAAATACCTTTGGCGTTTATGCCACCACTAATGCAAAGCATATTAACGTTTTTGCCCTTTGCCTCACTTAGCTACACACCTGTTATGATTTATATGGGTATGTACGATACAACGGCAATTTTATGGTCGCTGGCACTACAAATTTTTTGGTTGTTCGCTTTTTGGGGTGGCAGTAAGCTTATATGGAATGCAGCTACTAAACGCCTATGCGTACAAGGAGGTTGATTAGTATGTTTGCAAATTTACGAAGAATGATGAAAATGCATAGAATTTTCATAGCACAGGATTTAAAGAGAATGATGGAGTACAAAATAGACTTTTTAACAGGAGCCTTCAGCTTTTTGTTAGGTCAGGCAATAAATATTATTTTCTTAGCAATTATATTTAGCCAGATTCCAACGCTGATAGGCTGGACCTTTGAGGAGATAGTGTTTATATATGGCTTTTCACTGCTGCCAAAGGCGCTGGACCATTTGTTTTGTGATAACCTGTGGCGTGTGGGCTACTTTATAGTTGACAAGGGCGATTTTGACAAGTATTTGACACGTCCTATAAACCCACTGTTTAGCGTTATAGTGGAGCTGTTTCAAGTAGACGCACTAGGAGAGCTGATAGTAGGGCTGCTGCTTATTGGCTCTACAATAGGTCAGGTTTCCATACATTGGAGCGTGTTAAATGTTATCCTGTTTTTAATTGTACTGCCCTTTGCAACGTTAATTTATACAGGTGTAAAAACTATAACAGCGGCAATAGCCTTCTGGACAAAGCGTAGTGGACATATAACGCATATGTTCTATATGGTTAACGACTTTGCCAAATATCCTACAAACATTTACAACAGCTTTATTAAAACTGTTATTACATATATAATACCGTTTGCCTTTACGGCATTTTATCCTGCCAGCTATTTTTTAACAGGAGAAAATCCGTGGTTTAATATTGGCGGTACTGTTGTAATATCCGTTGTGCTGTTTACAGTGGCGGTTTTTGTGTGGAATAAAGGCGTCAGTGCCTATGAAAGCGCTGGCAGCTAATACTAAGCTCTAATATAATCATAGATAAAATACAGAGAGCTTTTGCCATACTAGGTTGTCCTCCAGTTGATTGTATGGCAAAACCTCCTGCAAAATTCACTTACCGTCTTGTTTTAGATTAGCATAAGTTTATGTCTTGAGAGGAAACAAAATATGTTCAGTAACGTTATTGTGGAAAATGTTATATTAATTGTTTGTGGTGTGTTATCTATACTGTTTGTTGCGGTTTTTGCTAGAGTGGTAAAGACCATTAGAATAGATGGAGAGCGGGTTTTCGCCAACAGCGGTAATTTAAGAACACCTATACAGGAATTTAAGCTGACCATGAGAAAAAAATTAAGCTTACAAAAGCTGATAATAGTTTTTATATTGTTAGCCTTGTTTACTGTGCTTTTTTTCTGGTTATCATCAATTATGGGCTATGTATGGGGTGCGGTGCTGTGCATACCATGTGGTGTTTTGCTGCCGTTTATAATAGGACAGATAATATGGCTGCTGTACAGAATTGTTAGAAAAATAGTGGCAATGGACTGCCCGCGATTTAATATTTTTTTCTCTATTAGTATAATAAATTTGCTTATGGTACATATAAGCATTATTTTAGGCGGAAATAGCTATAAAAGTAACGTTACATTTTTTTTGGGAGTTTATAATCTTGCTTTTTGTTATTTCTTGGTGATTTTCCTGTTAGTTATGCTGTTAAATGATGCTAACAGCGACAAACGAAGCTTGACCTTTAAGAATCTGTGGAAGGCGACATTTTTAATAATAGCGTTGTTCATGCTTACGTTAACAGCATTATCATATATTGGTGTTCTGCACTATGGTACAGGCTTTAGTCAAAGTGAGATGTCATATTTTGATACTTTTTATTACACCTGTATAACCTTTGCCACTGTTGGATATGGTGACATTTCTCCGCAAACGGTGTATAATAAGGTAATATCTATTGCTACATTGTCAACAAGCATAACAACTATTACTATTTTGCTTAGCACGATGTTGTCGGTACAAAAGCAGAAGAATAAATAATGCTTAGCCGTATGGCTGGCTAATTTTAGCTTGGGGGATGCATATTATGACGAATCCTTTTATTAAAATTTCACCTGATAATAGCACTCAGTATGTTACAGACCAATGCTCAATAAATAAATTGGTGTTAAAAAAGTTGCCTGTTTATGGCTTGGAGGACGATATTGAGGGTAAGCAAGCCAGCGACATATTTAGCAGAAGGATAATAGCTTCAGAGATAGAAAAATATTCTGACGTATTGTCAATAGACATGGAAAAGAACCCCGTTGACCAGCTGCCATTACAGCTGGAATACCGTTTGCAAAGCCCTGATGCTAACAAAAAAATGTGTGCTACTGCTATAGCAAAAAAATTTGGTACACGATTAGGCTTGGTGTTATTAACATTAAAGCTTGGTGATGTGGAAAACCGACAGGCTCGCCCAGATTGGGACGATGCCCATTGGGACTATTGGGCAGGGGTGGAAAATGTAATCATTGTGGGTGGCTTGGCAAGTGGCTTGCTTGGTCAACAACACCTAAAATATGCCATGGAGGTTTTTGCAAGGGCAAGGGTTAAGCCATATAACATAATTGCTTTTGAGAATGCGTCACACGTTGGGGTAATGGGCTGTGCTAAGTTAATTAAAGCCAGCAGTGGGATTAATATTGTCCTTGACTTTGGGCAAACCAGTATTAAACGCAGTATTGTACGCCGTATTGATGGGGAAATATGCGACGTTATCAACCTAACATCTGTCCCTTCAAAGTTTATGAATTGGGATATGGATAACCATGATGAAAAGCTGCGGGAGGCAATAGCGTTACACAGGTATTTGATACATACTATTGTGGATACATACAGGTATGCACAGCATATAGGTGATGTTGGTGACGAAATAATTATTAGTATTGCCAGCTATACAGTAGACGGTTGTTTAAACGATAAACGTGGTGGTTATTCAAAGCTAACACAAATTTGTAAAAATTATGCCGAATGTATAACAGAGGAGCTGTCAGGTGCATTAAAGCGTCAAATGATAGTAAAGCTGGTACACGACGGTACAGCTGTTGCTATGCATTTTTCCGACTACCAAAATTCGGTGTGCGTTACTCTGGGTACATATTTTGGTGTGGGGTTTCCAGAGATAGATATAAAAGCGTAAAATAGGGTATATATTTCATGGCAGGCTAACTATTATGTTGGTTTGCCATTTTTTACACAAAAAAATCATTGAATATTTTGATGGAATGTTGTATAATAATTTCGTAATTTTTAAAAGTAATTTGTAAAGTTTAAATATTCAAGGAGTGTTTCCAATGAGCCAAAGTTATTTCAACGAGGATATCGAGTGTGCACCTAGAGAAGTGCTGCACTGGATACAGTCACAAAAATTAAAGAAAATGGTTAAAAACTGTTACGAAAATATACCTTTCTATAAAAAAAAGTTTGATGATATTGGTCTTAAGCCAGAGGATATTCAGTCTATTGACGATATAAAAAAACTGCCATTTACATATAAAACAGATTTAAGGGATAACTATCCATTTGGCTTGGTAGCTGTACCTAGAGAACAGCTATACCGAGTACACGCAAGCTCTGGTACAACAGGTAAGCAGACCGTTGTTGCATATACTAAAAACGATATTGATATTTGGAGTCAGGGTGCTGCCCGTGCCATAGTAGCCGCAGGCGGTAGTAAAAATGACTTTGTACATATATCATACGGCTATGGTTTATTTACAGGTGGCTTAGGCTTACACTACGGTACAGAAAAGCTGGGTGCTACAGCTATACCTGTGTCGTCAGGCAATACAAAAAGACAGGTGGATATTTTGCGTGACTATGGGTCAGACATCCTGTGCTGCACACCCTCCTATGCGTTGTTTATCGGTGAAACAATGAAGGAGATGGGCGTAGACCCCAAAAGCCTAAAGCTGCGTGCTGGTATCTTTGGTGCAGAGGCATGGACAGAGGAAATGCGCAAGCAGATAGAGGAGCTGTTAGATATTAAGGCATATGATATTTATGGCTTATCAGAAATAGCAGGCCCCGGTGTTGCCTTTGAATGCAGTGAACAAACAGGTATGCACGTTAACGAGGATATGTTCTACCCAGAGATAATCAACCCAGAAACAGGTGAGCAGATGGCTGACGGTGAGTATGGCGAGCTGGTATTCACCTGTATAGGTAAGGAGGCACTGCCTTTGGTTCGTTATAGAACCAGAGATGTTTGTATGTTGACCAGAAAAAAATGCTCCTGTGGCAGAACCCTAATAAAAATGGCTAAGCCACATGGCAGAACTGACGATATGCTTATTATCAGAGGCATAAATGTGTTCCCTTCACAGGTTGAGCATGTATTGCTGTCAGTAGGCATGACGCCAAACTACTTGATTGTAGTTGACAGAAACAACAATTTGGATACAATGGAAGTACAGGTAGAGATGACCCCGGAAATATTCTCTGATACTGTTAAAAACCTAGAAAATATTGAACGTAGAATAGCGGGAGAGCTACACTCTATACTAAATATAGCCGCCAAGGTTCGTTTGGTAGAGCCAAAAAGCTTACCTCGTTCAGAGGGTAAAGCGGTTAGAGTAATAGATAAACGTAAGGGTAAATAAATATATAACAATATATTGAAAGGAATGATGATTATGAAAATACAGCAATTATCTATTTTTGTTGAGAACAAGTGTGGAAGATTACAGGAGATAACACAGGCCCTAGAGGAGGAGAAAATTAATATCAGAGCTATGTCAGTGGCAGATACCAGCGACTTTGGCATTTTGCGTTTGATTGTTGATAACCCCGAAAAAGCAGTTGACAGCTTCAGAAGCCACGGTATGACATTGTCACTTACCAGCGTTATCGGTATCGGTATCAGCGACGAGCCAGGTGCGTTTGCACGAGCTGTAAAGATTTTATCAGAGGCTAACATTGGTATAGAGTACCTATATGATTATAACAGCAGACAAATAGGCAAGGCGTGTATTATTCTGCGTGTAGATGATGAGGACAGAGCCATAGAGGTTTTAGAGAAAAATGGTATAAAGATGCTGACAGCAAAGGACGTTTACAACGTATAAAATTTTATTGGGCAGGCATAGTCCGTCTGCTCCTAGATATTAATATGACAGCAATCAAGGCATATTTTTAGCTTTGTCAAAGGGTTGACAACAAAGGAGTTTCTGCAATGAGCATATATGAACAATGTCCTACATACACGGGTAAAGTGGTAGCCTTAGAAAAGACTAACAAAAACCATCTGGAGGATCTGCTAAAATGTTACAGCGATACGTTGGCAGTATCACTGTTTAACAGCGATAACTGTAATGGTGATACCTTTTACTATACCACACCCCAGCGTATGGCACAGGCGATAGATTTTTGGGAGTACTCATATCAGGAACGGTACTTTGTGCGTTTAACTGTTATTGACAAGGTAAGCGGGGAATGTGTTGGCACGTTAGAAATGTTTAAGGGTACTGAAAAAACAGTTGTAGACAGCTATGGCTTGCTTAGAATTGACCTTAGAAGTGACTATGAAACCACCAGAGTTATTAATGATATTCTTAGTATGGTGACAGAAAACCTTTTGTCAGCCTTTGATGTTGAGCATATTATCACAAAAGCTATACCCAAGGCGGAGGTTCGTGTAGCCTGTTTAAAGAAAAACGGTTATGCACCAATAAACGAAAAGTATATGACCTATGATAATTACTTTGTCAGATAAAATACACAGCTGTATATAAAATATGTTTCAGCGATTTTATGAAAATCATTTAAGGCATATCATATACACCGCAAGCTAAGCTTATGGAATATAGTGAACTATTGTAAATTAGGCTTTTTGACAATAGTTTGGGTAAAACCAAAATTAAAAGGATAAGCAGGAGGTAGCATGAAAATCCCTTCCTTGCTTAATATGACAAACCTTATATTTTTGTGGGCTTTATTTTGTTCCACAAAACATTTAGTATAGAGCCTAAATTAATAACCCCCATACTCACTGTGACGGTGAATATGGGGGTTAGCTTTTATCATGTCAGCTTATTTTACGTTATCAGTAAATCAAAAATCCACATCAGTGTCATAGAAACAGCATTTTAGCAGCTTTTCCATTTGCTCTGGTGAAATCTCACGAGGGTTAGAGCCTGTACAAGCGTCGCCAACAGCCAGCTTTGCAACCTGTGGCAATTTTTGTAGGAACTCGTTTTCGTCTATTATACCGCCCTCATAATCCTTTATGCTGGTTACAATGTCAAGCTGCTTGTTCATATTACGCAGCTCTGCAATTAATGCATCAACCAGTTCAGCTGTTGTGCTACCCTGTAAGCCAAGGAAACGGGCAATATCTGCATATCTTTCAGCAGCTGTTTCGTTTTTAGCATTAAACTTGATTACCTTTGGCAGGTAAATAGCGTTGGCAGCACCATGAACAATATGTCCGCCGCTGTATGCAGCACCTGTTTTGTGTGCCATAGAATGTGTAATGCCAAGCAGTGCGTTTGAGAAGGCCATGCCAGCTAGGCATTGTGCGTTGTGCATTCTGTCACGAGCATCCATGACACCGTTAAATGATGGGATAAGGAAGGTGTGAATCATTTTAATAGCGTGTAGTGCAAGGGGATCTGTGTAATCGCTGTTCAATGTAGATACATATGCCTCAATAGCATGAGTCATAGCGTCCATGCCTGTGTTAGCTGTTAGCTTTTTAGGCATTGTTTCTGCTAGGTCTGGGTCTACGATAGCAACATCAGGAGTTATATTAAAGTCAGCCAATGGGTATTTTACGCCGTTGTCATAGTTTGTGATAACGCTGAAGGCTGTAACCTCCGTAGCAGTACCAGATGTAGATGGAATAGCACAGAATTTTGCCTTTGTGCGCAGCTTAGGAAAGTTAAATGGAATGCATAGGTCGTCAAAGGTAGTGTTAGGGTATTCGTAAAATGCCCACATAGCTTTTGCTGCATCTATTGGAGAACCACCGCCGATAGATACAATCCAGTCAGGCTGGAACTCCTCCATAGCCTTAGCACCCTTCATAACGGTTGTAACGCTAGGGTCAGGCTCAACACCTTCAAACAGCTGTACCTCCATGCCGGCGTCCTTTAGGTAGCCTTCTACTTTATCTAAAAAGCCAAAACGTTTCATAGAGCCACCGCCCACTACAACGAATGCTTTTTTACCGTCTAGGTTCTTTAGTTCTGATAAAGAGCCTTTGCCGTGGTACAAATCTCTTGGTAATGTAAATCTTGACATAATGAAGTCCTCCAATTAAGTTAATATAATGTATTTGTTAATTAATTGTTAACACTTTAACGTTAAAGTTTTAACAATCCCTAGGTATAGTTATAACACTTTTAAAAGCCTTTGTAAACATATAATTATTCATAAAGTTGATGCAGGGTTATTGTGAAATTTACACAAAAAACAATTTTTAGCATATTTAAACATGGTTACATTCGCATATATTATTGCCAACTGTTTTTGTTTTAATCAATTTCATAAAATTATTTAAATAGAAAAATTGTCACAGCTATTATAAAAGGATTACTTCTAGCTACTGATGAAAAATTAATCTACAGGTAAATGTAAATATTAACAAAATAATCGGGTGGCAACATTTACATAAAAATATAATTATGTTATTATATTAACATTTAATAGGGATTTTGCAACAGGAAAATATTGAGAAAAGGGGCCTTTTGATGGGTAGCTTTGTAGAATTTAAGGATGTTTATAAGCGTTATAATATGGGCGAGGTCACAATAGTGGCTGTGGACGGTATTTCCTTTAATATAGAAAAAGGTGAATTTTGTGTTATAGTTGGTTCTTCCGGTGCGGGTAAAACAACAGTGCTTAATATTTTAGGTGGTATGGATTATTGCACAGAGGGTTCAATAACCGTTAGTGGCAAGGATATAAGCTTGCTTAAAAGTCGTGATCTGGCAACATATCGGCGTTACGATATTGGCTTTGTTTTTCAGTTTTATAACCTTATACCAAACCTTACTGCCAAGGAAAATATAGAGCTGGCATCACAAATATGTAAGGATACCATCAGTCCGGAGGTTGTCCTAAAAAGCGTTGGCTTGGAGGACAGAATGAACAACTTTCCTTCACAGCTAAGCGGTGGTGAGCAGCAACGTGTGTCCATAGCTCGTGCTTTAGCCAAAAAGCCAAAGCTGCTGCTGTGTGATGAGCCTACAGGGGCCTTGGACTATAATACAGGAAAATCAATTTTAAAGCTGCTGCAGACAACCTGTCAGCGTGACGGTATGACAGTAGTGCTTATTACCCATAACCAAGCTATTACACCTATGGCAAACAGAGTTATTTCCATGAAAAGTGGTAAGGTTATCAGCAACACGGTGTGTGAAAGACCTATGTCTGTGGATGATATAGAGTGGTAATAGAAGAACTTAGAAAGCGGGTGGCTGTATGACAAGCTCTTTATGGAAAAACACCTTACGGGAAATATGGAATACCAAGGCAAGGTTTTTGTCTATTATGGCTATTATTGCCTTGGGAGTTGGCTTTTTCGCAGGGGTAAAGGGTACAAGCCCCGCAATGGTTGCCACAGCAGAACAGTACGCTATGGATCAAGCCCTAATGGATGTTCAGCTGCTTTCCAGTGTGGGCTTTGATGATGAGGATATTAAAGCAATACAGAATATGCCAGATATACAAACAGTAAACGCTGGTTATGTGGCGGATGTTATGGTTGGTGCTGACAGCGGTGCGAAGGTATACCGTATACATTCAATGGCACAGGATAACAGCACAATTAATAGGCTGGTTGTTACAGATGGTCGTTTGCCTGAGAAAACAGGTGAAATTGTTATAGACGACAGGGATAAGGATTTTTCTGTTGGTGATACCATAAAGGTGAACGAAAAAGCTGGTGATGCTGATGCCTCCACCATGCTTGGCACACTGGAATATACTGTGGTGGGCAAAGTGGAATCGCCTATGTATGTGGGAATGGACAGGGGTACCGCTACAATTGGTTCTGGTAAGGTGTCCTACTTTGCCTATGCGTTACGCACCGACTTTTCCTATGAACGATATACAGAGGTGTATGTAGCAACAAAATACAGTGACAAGGGTATTTCTCCCTTTAGCGACCAGTATGAGGATGGTATAGCACAGGTAAAAAACCAGCTTAAGGACTTGGGAGCAGATAGAATAAATATATTTGACAGTGAAATATTGCAGCCGTCAAGGGAAAAGCTAGAGGAGGGGATAAAGGAGTATAACTCTAAAAAGTTACAGGCAGAGCAACAGCTAAATGATGCCGAAAAGCAGCTGGCAGATGGTAAGCTTGAATATGAAAATAAAATAAAGGAGGCACAGCAAGCCTTAGATGACGCACAAAAGCAGATAGAACAAGGTGAAGGCTTGCTGCCGTACTCCATGACCACATATTATGAGGAGATTTTACAGGCACAGAAAAAGATTAGCGATAGCGAAACACAGCTGACCCTTGGAAAATCTCAGCTACAAACCGCACAAAACCAATATGATACACAGGTAGCACAGGCACAGGCACAGCTGACAACAGCACAAACTGCATATGACCAGCAGTATTACGAGTTTTATACATATACTAAGCCACAATCAGAATACAAGATTAACACATATGAGAATTTGGTTAACAAGGCGACGGTTGCTATTACTCAAATAGAGGAGCGGTTAAAGGACGTAGGTGGTGAGTTAAGTGAGTACTTGTTAAAACAGCTTGACGATACAAAGCTTATGCTGCAGGGGTATTACCAACAGCTGGAGCAGGGCAGACAACAGCTGGCAGATGGTGAAGAAAAGCTAGCACAGGCGAAACAGCAGTTGGAACAGGGTGAAATACAGCTGGAGCAGAAAAAGGCTGATGGACAACAGCAGTTAGCGGATGCACAAAACAAGATAGATACAGCTCAAACAGCTCTAGATGAGGGTAAGGAACAGTTTGAAACGGCAAAAGCCAAGGGCAGACAACAGATAGATGATGCTCAGGTACAGCTGTCGCAGGGTAAGGTACAGCTGGAGCAGGGCAGGATAACGCTGGAGCAAAGCAAGGAGCAGGGACAGCAGCAGCTTGATGACGGGCAAAAGCAGCTGGAGGCGGCTCGTGAAAGGGCTAAAACGGAGCTTGACAACGCTAAGGAACAGATAAACTCTGCACAGGCTAAGCTGGACGCTTTGTCCAACCCACAATGGATTGTTAGTGACAGAAACGATGTGTCAGGATTTGGCTCGTTTTATGACGATACACAGCGTGTAGATGCAGTAGCAATGGTGTTTCCACTATTTTTTCTGTTGGTAGCGGTGCTGGTGTGCTTAACCACTATGACCAGACTGTTGGAGGAACGCAGAACAGAGATAGGCACATTAAAAGCGTTGGGCTATTCACCAGCCTCTATTACGGCTAAGTTTATGGTGTATGCCGTGACTGCCGGCTTGCTGGGCTGTGTGGTTGGTGTGTGCGTTGGCGTACCTATATTGCCTAATGTTATTTACAACGCTTACAGAATGATGTACACCACACCAACGCTAAAAGTGGTAATACCATGGGACTACATATTAATAGGTATGCTGTCAGCTGTTGTGTGTACAGGCGGTGTTGTTTTGTTTGTATGCCGAAAAAGCCTTAGGGCATTCCCCGCAAAGCTTATGCGTCCAAAATCACCTAAACCAGGTAAGCGTATATTATTAGAACGCATACCATTTATTTGGAGTCATTTAGGCTTTACATCTAAGGTGACAGCCAGAAATCTGTTTAGATATAAGGCTAGATTTTTAATGACTGTTTTGGGCGTAGCTGGTTGTACAGCCTTGATTGTGGCAGCCTTTGGTCTAAAGGATTCTATTAATACAGTTATCGACAAGCAGTTTACTGATGTTTTTAAATATGACGGTATGATAGTACCTCAAACAAAGGGTGACGCATCACAGCTAGAGGAGCTGTTAAGCTTTGTGGCAGATTACAAGGGTGTAGAAAATACGGTGCTGTTCAACTACTCTATAAATGAAACAAAGGATAGCAACGGTAATAAGGTGGAGCTTGATGTTTACGTCCCTGAAAGTGCCAGCGCTATGAAAAAAACCATTGACCTGCATACACGTACCACAAAGGAGGTCGTTCCTTTAACAGATAAGGGTGTGGTTATATCAGAGAAGTTATCTAACCTGCTAAAGCTGTCTGTTGGTGACGCCATAACCTATACACAGGACAATGGGGATTATACGGCGACTGTTACTGGTATATGTGAAAATTATATTGGTAACTGTATCTTTATGACACCCGATTATTATGAACAGCTATATGGTGACAGCTTACAGTTTAACCTGATTATGGAAGCATCAAAGGCTATGACGGACGATGAACAGGATGCCTTTGCCAACGCATTGCTGGAGCGTGATGATGTAATGGCAGCTTCCTTTATTGGTAAGAGCATTACTGCTGTTAAGGATATGATGAACAGCTTAAATATTATAGTTTATGTTATGATATTCTGTGCTGGTGCATTGGCATTTGTGGTGCTGTATAATTTGACTAACATTAATATAGCGGAGCGTACACGAGAGATAGCAACCATAAAGGTGCTGGGCTTTTACAACCGAGAGGTTAGTGCCTATGTATATAGGGAAAATATTGTCTTAACAGTAGTGGGTATAGTGGCAGGCTTAGTAATAGGTACTGCTTTGTCGGGCTTTATAGTACAAACCGCTGAGGTAGACAGGGTTATGTTTGGCAGAGATATAGGCGTTACGACATATCTGTATGCTATAGGCTTAACAGCGTTGTTTGCTTTACTGGTAAATGGATTTATGTACTTTAAAATGAAGGTTATCAGTATGGTGGATTCTTTAAAATCTATTGAATAGTAGTGTATAAACGTACATTGTGTTTAAAAATGAAAGGGGCGAAGGGCGTGATAAGACTTAGACCGTATAAACAGACAGATGCAGAATATATTTGTAAATGGACTGCAGATGAATATACCTTTGCACAGTGGTGTGCTGATAAATTTACATATCCGTTGACGGCAGAACAGCTTCATAGCTATTACCACAGCTATGAAAAGGACAATAAGGGATGGCTAATGACAGCCCTAGACCAAAAGGGCACGCCTGTAGGTCATCTGTTAATGCGTAGGGCAAATTATCAAAGCAATAGCGTGCATTTAGGCTTTATAATAGTGGACAGTACCCTGCGAGGTAAGGGCTACGGTAAAGAAATGGTATCACTGGCCGTAAAATACGCTTTTGATATATTGTTGGTTAGGCGTGTTACATTAGGTGTATTTGATAATAACCCTAATGCTCATTATTGTTATAAGGCGGCTGGACTGACAGATGAAAAATATGACGAGGGGGTTTTCCCATTTAATGACGAAAAATGGGGTATTTATTATATGGCGATAGAAAGATAAATACAGCAGCGGTAATATTTTTAATTTAGTGAGGAAGTATGTAAATTGGGTACACAGGTTTCAGATTCTCTAGTAAAAGCAAGGGGTCAGCGACAAGCAAATCTAGAGCTGATTAGGATAATATCAATGGTAATGATAATTTGTCTGCACGCATTTTTACACGGCGGATTAAGTGACGCTATACCAGAATTTTCTATGAAGTACTATTTTTCAGAAGTGGTGCTAAGTGTGGCACAAATTGCAGTAAACTGTTATGTTTTAATTAGTGGGTATTTTCTAATTAATTCTAAATTTCGTATAAAAAAACTTCTGATTTTGTTGGCAGAGGTGTTTTTCTACTCTGTATTGGCTTATGTGGTTTTTTCCATAAAGGGTGATACGGTAATGGATATAAAAACATTAACCAATGTGTTTTTACCAACATTAATGAGAGAATATTGGTTTATAACCACCTATGTGGGCTTGTATGCTATATCTCCGTTCTTAAATATAGGAATAAAGGCAATGTCAAAGGCACAGCATTTGGGCTGTGTGGTGGTGATGTTTTTGTTGTTGTCAGCGTGGAGCAACATCATGTTTACCTCTAAAACATTGAACACAGGGGGAGGCTATGGATTTACATGGTTTATATATTTATACATAGTGGCCGCCTATATTAGACTGCACTACAAGCCAAATTACCATATAAAAAAACCCTTAATTATATATTTGGTGCTGGCATTGTTAACCCCTGTATGGGATGTGGCAATGGGCCTGTGGTCTAAAACTCCGTCAGCTAATTTTTTAAGTGATGATTTTTTTGCTAATGGTCACAACGCAATGTATCATTATGATTCCTGCCTTGTGTTCCTGTCATCAGTAGCGTTTTTTGTTTTGTTTATTAACATAAAAATACAGAACAGGATTATAAATAAAATTATTATGTTTTTTGCACCCTGTACACTGGGTGTGTATCTAATACACGATAACCCATATGTAAGAGGGTGGCTGTGGAAAACACTAAACCTGCCAGCGTATCTGTGGGAGTGGTATTTTATCCCGCTGCTGTTTGTTGAAATTTTAGGCGTTTTTGTGGTTTGCTCTGTAATAGATTTTGTACGGCAAAAAATGTTTTCTCCTATTAATAAAAGCCGTTGGCTGGATACACTGTGTTGTAAGCTGGAGAGGCTGCCCGATAAAATAAAAGCAAAAGTATTAAAATAATAAAAATCAGTTATATAATTATAGTATAATATAAGATAAGATAAGATAAGCTTTGTGGATGTATGTGGCTGTGGAGCTGTTCCTAAAAATGTGAAACGATGTTCTTTGAATACGCTTACTGTTAGGCGTAATAAATTGACTGTTTGACGAAATGTAGCCTACAGTGAAAGCTGTAGGCTATTGTTTTAGCAGAAATGGAAGGCATGTCTGTAAATTGGCTTTATAAAGGCTCTCGGTGGATAGCAGGGGTAACCCAAAAATGAAAAAGATATTTAGGGGCAGCATTAAGCTGTCACTTGTTTTAATGTGCTAAACTTTTCATGAGAAAACATATGTAAAACGTGGTTACAGATGGGATTAAAATTACCATAACCATGTGTTAGTTTGGTATTTTGCTTTAGGGTTTTATAAAGGGTTACATTTAGCTTATTAAAATGATATAATTAACATAAAATATTTACAAAAGGTGATTTAATGATTACATTTGATAAGGTTATAAAAAAATTTGATACAGTTACAGCAGTGAACAGCTTATCCTTCACCGCTAAAAAAGGAGAAATAGTTGGTTTTATTGGACCTAATGGTTCGGGAAAAACCACAACTATAAAGATGCTTACAGGCATTTTGTCACCAGATAGTGGTACTATAAATATCAACGGATACAATATGGCAGCAGATAGCTTGAATGCTAAAATGAGCATAGGATACATAGCAGACAACCCAGATATGTTCCTACGTTTAAAGGGAATAGAGTTTTTGTCCTTCATAGCTGATATTTATCATGTAAATCAACAGGAGCGGATAAAACAAATTGAGAGGCTTGCCGGTGTTTTTGGACTCACAGATTTTTTAAACAGTCAAATGATGTCTTATTCACATGGAATGCGTCAAAAAATGATGGTCATAGCTGCATTGATACACAATCCAGCAGTATGGATATTAGACGAACCGCTAACGGGATTAGACCCCAAAAGTGCATATCAGCTGAAGCGTATGATGGTGGAACACGCCAACAGGGGGAACTGTGTGTTCTTTTCCACACATGTATTAGAGGTAGCAGAAAAGCTATGTCACAAGGTTATTATTATACAAAAAGGACAAAGCCTTTATGATGGCACGCTGGACAATCTAAAAGCTTCTCATCCTAATAAAGAACTGGAAAAAATTTTTTTGGAGTTGACTTGCGATGAATAATTTTTTCAAGCTGGTTAAGATTTTAATAAAGACCACAGAGTTAACCACTGAAGAAAAGAAACGTTCAAAGGTATTTTATATTATATTGGGGGTTGTGGCTGTCTGTTGTATTATGATACCCGCTGCCATAATCGTAGGGGCAATAACATATGCGTTAACAACCGCAATGGTATCAATGGGTGGTGACAACCAAGGCTTACAGCTGGTATTACATATTATATCCCTGTTTACTTTTGTGTTTGGGTTAAATGTTATATTTAATGTATTTTACTTTTCAGAGGATTTACAGCATCTTATGCCGTTGCCTATAAAACCAAGTGTATTGGTGGGTGCTAAGTTCACATATGCCTTACTTAGTGAAAATATAATGCAATTTATTTTAGTAGCAGGTGCTTTTGCAGGATATGTATTTGCAACTAAATTAGGCTTTGTTACTGTAATATCAGCCTTTATTGGTGTGATAACATTACCCATTGTACCTTTATCCTACTGTGCTATTATATGTCTAATAGTTATGTATTGCACAAAATTTATCAAAAGCAAGAACAACGTCAGTAGGGTAACAATAGCGACTGCGTTTATTATACTTGCCTTTCTTATATTTGGAAGTGGCTGTATTAGAGGATTTGATATAACTGCCGTTATTAATGATTTGTTTGCTGGTGACGGAGGATTTTTCACCGTTATGAACACAATATTGCCACACATCCAATTGCTTGCAAGGGGTGTATCAAACAACGATATTTTATCTCTCTTAGGCTATTTATTAATTAACGGTGTATTTGTATCTGTTTTTCTGTTACTGGCAAAGATAATGTATTTTAAAGGTGTAGCTGGTGTAACATCAACATCATGTGGAAAGCAAATAAGCCATAAAAAGCTTATTGCAGGTATAAAGGTAAATTCTCCTTTAAAAAGCTATATAAAAAAAGAGTTTATTATGCTTTTTAAAACTCCAGCCTTCTTTCTTAACTGTGTATCAATTAACCTCCTATTTCCTATAGCATTAACAGTGATAATCGTTTTACAACAGGAAACAGGACTGTTTAATCCGTGGATACAGAATTACCAAAGGGGCGACAGCACAACGCATTTTATTATAACAATAGGTATTGTGGTGCTGTCATTGCTGTTAACTGCGGTTAACACCATAGCAAGCAGCAGCATTACCAGGGAGGGTAAGCATTTTGCTTTTATGAAGTACATACCGTTAGATATAAAAGCTCAATTAAATGCTAAAGCATTAACTAGCATAATTATTAGCAGTATTGGATTATTAGTTTTTATTTTTGTAGGCTGTATATATCTTAATGCCAATTTTTTATCTATTGTAAGCTATATGCTTATTTCCTTGTTATCCGTAGTTTTCATGTCGTATATGGGTCTGTTTATGGACACAATTAACCCTAAGCTTATATGGGAGGACGAAATAAATGCGTTAAGAGGCAACTATAATGTGTTTTTTAACATGGCGTTATCCATGATAATATCTTTATTAGTTTGCGGGATTTTTTACATTTTATTTGTCTTTGTTAGCGTTGATGTAACTTTTTTGAGTGCGTCGCTAATAATATTATTAACCGCCACAAGCATATTGTTTTATAAAATTTGTACAACTAAAGGTGTTATTAATATAGAAAAAACACAGTTTTAACACGATAGGGTGGAGTGCAACACATTTTAAAACCTTTCCAATGCTTTGTACCATTTTATTAGATTGTACATAATATATATTGTATCCACCAATATAGCTTTATAATGAAGGGAGCGATACAATATGAAGGAGGACTTTTCTCCACTGGACAAATCTTATCCATCCTGTAAACCTACAAATCCATGTGACTGTCCCAAAGAAGTAAGTCAAGTAATAGACATGACAACGCCTATAGAGCTGAAACCTACAGTAACAGTAGGTAGTATAGAAATAAAGTGCTGCGATGATCCTGTTGTGGAATGTAAAATAGATAAATACTCAAAGTCAATAAAGCTGACCGTTACTCAGAAACTAAAGGTTCAAATTCCAATAGCATACAAGATAACTGCAACGACAGAAGACTTTACCGCCAGCTGTGGTAAAGGCTGTGACTGCTTCAAGGGCTAAAATTCTTTAGATTAAATTATTTTAACGCATTTCTCAGTATAATATATTTTATTACTGAGAAATGCGTGGCTAAAATACATTAATTCATGTATAGCACCATAGATGAATTACGGGGATAGTTTGCCTTACTGCATTGTGGGATAAGCTATATTTCGCAAGAACCATCTGAGAGCTTATTATAATTCTATTACAAAGCCCACTATTTATATGCTTTAGGCTAAGGGGATAAATGGGCGGTATTATGGCAATAATCAAGGTGTAATACGAATATGGTGTACAACTAAAAAAACATTAATGTTTTTTTGCAAAACGGTTGACAATACTGTGCTAACGTGTTATTATAAGTGAGTTCTCATACGGGAACACAAACAAAATATCGCGGGGTGGAGCAGTTGGTAGCTCGTCGGGCTCATAACCCGAAGGTCGTCAGTTCAAGTCTGGCCCCCGCAACCACAAAGAATGGCTTAAATATAATATTTAAGCCATTTATTTTTTTAAAAATTATAAATATATAAGCCGTTTTCAGCGATGTGTCGTTTATACGCTTTACAGACCACATATAGACTGTGAAAAACAATTGAAGGATATAAAAAACACAAAATTTTAGACCAAATACTTTCTGCTTTTTCAAAGGTATTTGGTTTGTTTTTTATTCTAGTATTATTGTGTTCATAGGGGTTCAATAAATTTTCAAGTATTTTTTGCCATGTGGTCTGCTGGCTTTACTACGAAAGTGTCCTGACTAGGCTTACACCTGAAGATTTGTTTGATGAATGATTGGAGGTTATCTATGCACTAGATGACACTGATGAATAACATATTTTATTGAATGTTGAATTTATTATTGTAATTTAATATTAAAATTAAATATAAATATAGATACATAATTTATTAAGCCAGTCTTGAGTTTAGACTGGCTATGTTTTGTTTTCTAGTGCATTTTCTTTTTTGATTATTTGGACTATAGTCAATAAATTATGGCAAAATTTTGTTAAAAAAAGCGGTGTGACCAATGTCACACCGCCTAATTCTAATAAAACCTTTAAATACAATTACTGAATAGAGCAGTCCAAATAACGCTCCAGCTCGTCATCGTCTTTCTTTTTCTTCTCTCTTACTACTAGAAAAGCGGTAACAGCAGCAGTAATGGCTGCCACAGATGCAATAATAGCAATCATCATAGCTAACTTATTATGTTTCATAGGGTTAACCTCCTAACAAAATAAACTGTAATGAATATCTAATCTATGTCATTATAATAACCATTATTTTATGAAAAGTCAATATTTTATAGATATTCTTAAAAAATAATTAACAGCACACACACACAAGGCTAGGCTTTATGGATTATTATTTATCACTTGTTCATAAATACACACGGTGTTTGTCTAAAACACACTGCACAAAAACATATCTATTTCATATGACTCTGAAATTTTCCCGATAATGTCGCCCGCTGCAATACATGACCATCCATGTATCTTATCAAATCCGCCTTTTGATTGTTCTGTGATAATTTACACATACAATCCAAAACACAAACAGTAAAAACATACGTATGAATTGTCTTAAAGGATGGGTTTGGTTCGTTGCAGCAGTGCTTTCCATAGGCTAAGCCTTGTTATCGTGAGCTGCGGTGATATATCCTTCCCACGGGCAGAGCTTCGAAATGGTATCCAAGCTCCATCAATAAAGTTGTTGCTGAATATTTTTAACTGTTCCATGGTTATGCCCATGACATTACAGTAAGACTGACAGCCTGTATTTTTAGATAACAAAAAAAGCAGGGCTTTCGCTCTGCTTTTAGGTTTGCTTTCATCTCTTACGCTGTAGCGTTGAGCTTGCGGGCAAGTGCGGACTTACTTCTTGCAGCGGTATTCTTGTGCATTATTCCTTTTGCGGCCGCTTGGTCAATTTTCTTGATTGCAAGACGTACTGCCTCTGTCTTGTCGGCTGAGTTTGTGTCAACAGCAATGTAAGCATTTTTAACCGTTGTTCTCAAAGCAGACTTAAAAGACTTGTTTCTAGCGGTTTTAGTAGCTATAACTTTTACACGTTTTTTTGCTGATTTGATGTTTGGCATTGTCCCACCTCCTTTTGCTCATAATCGTGTACAAATAATATTAACATTATAATTTCAAAAAAGCAAGCATTTTCTTCAAATTTCTTAACTTTTTTTCACATTCTCATGTATCAAGCATTATAACACTAAATATTGCATTTGCATAGCCCTAATTTCAACAAAATTATTTTACCACTAGCCGAATAACAGCAATGACAATTAGAAGTGTGCCTGATACCACTACAAAAGCATAGTTTGGTATCCACCGCAGCTGGCTAATTTTCCCCCCTAGCATACTGCCCCAATGCAAAAATATCATTTGTCCCAGTGCAACTAATATGGGAACAATAAATGAATTAATGCCAACTGTTGCACAGCCTACACCAGCACCAAAGGAATCCACCGACAACGCAACACCCAGTAGTAATGCCTCTTTTACATCTATAACCTTTGAGGCATTAGCATCATATTCTTCTGGCTTTTTTAGCAGATTACTAAATATTATATATAGCCCCAGTAAAACTAACAGAGATACTCCAAACCATTTTGCCATATCCTGTGAAACGAACATAGTTATTATGTTTCCGCACATAATCGCCAATGCAGTAAACACAAGTGACACCAGGCTGACCACCAGCCTAGCTACAAATGGTGTCCTTATTTTTCTGAGTCCATAGGATATACCTATCCCCAAAGCATCTACACTAAGGGCGAACGCCAATAATATACTCCACATATAACCACCTCTACTACAAGGTATGCCAGTAAAATAAAAGTGGTGTACCATTAATAGGTCATAAATGTCTACTGTGTTTCCTTCGTCTTCGGTAAGTGTTGTGGAAAGGTAATTGCCGGATTAGCGTAAAGTTTTTTATTAATATTGTGAAATATGCTATATAAATTTAAACATTCAGCATATTTTAATCTATGTATGAATTTATAAATACAATAAAACATTATTTATAGAAAATTCACAGCTTTTTTACTTTACACCTTGCGAAAAAAGTGATAAAATTTACTTTGGTGTAATTATGTACACATTAACTATGTTAATTCTTTGCCTGCACTTTGTGTAGGTATATTTAAGGAGGAAAATTCCAATGGCAAGAAAAATGAAAACCATGGATGGTAACAACGCTGCTGCTCACGTTTCCTACGCCTTTACAGACGTTGCTGCTATCTACCCAATCACACCTTCTTCAGTTATGGCTGACGAGGTAGACAAATATTCTGCTACAGGTAGGAAAAACCTATTTGGCAGAGAAGTTCAGGTAACTGAAATGCAATCTGAGGGTGGCGCTGCTGGTGCAGTTCACGGTTCTTTGGCTGCTGGTGCCTTGACTACAACCTTCACAGCTTCTCAAGGTCTTTTGCTAATGATTCCAAATATGTACAAAATGGCTGGTGAATTGTTGCCTAGCGTTATTCATGTATCAGCTCGTGCATTAACATCTCATGCACTATCAATTTTTGGTGACCATTCAGATATCTATGCCTGTCGTCAGACTGGTTATGCAATGCTATGCTCTACTAACCCACAAGAGGTTATGGACCTAGCTGCTGTTGCTCATCTAGCTGCTATTAAGGGCAGAGTACCTTTCCTACATTTCTTCGATGGTTTCCGTACTTCTCACGAAATACAGAAGATTGAAACATGGGATTATGATGATTTAGCAGATATGCTTGATTGGGATGCTGTTGAGGCCTTCCATCGCCGTAGCCTAAACCCTGAGCATCCTGTAACTCGTGGTACTGCTCAGAATGATGATATTTTCTTCCAGGCACGTGAGGCTTGTAACGTATATTATGACGCTGTTCCAGAGATTGTTGTTGACTATATGAACAAGGTCAATGAAAAGCTTGGTACAGATTACAAACCATTCAACTACTACGGTGCTCCTGATGCAGACAAGGTTATCATTGCCATGGGTTCTGTTAATGACTGTATCGAAGAGGTTATCGATTACCTAAATGCTGCTGGCGAAAAGGTTGGCGTGCTAAAGGTTAGACTATACAGACCATTTGTTGCTGATTATCTTCTAAGCGAGCTGCCTGAAACAGTTAAGAGCATTACTGTTCTAGATAGAACAAAAGAGCCGGGTTCAATTGGCGAGCCTTTATACCTAGATGTTTTGGCTGCTATTAACGGTACAAGATTTAACAACGTTAGCGTATTTACAGGTCGTTACGGTCTGTCCTCTAAGGATACAACACCTGGCGATATCATTGCTGTTTATCGCAACATGGACGCTGATGCTCCAAAGAAGCGTTTCACAATAGGTATTGTTGATGATGTTACAAACCTATCACTAGAGGTTAAAGAAAATCCTGACACAACTCCTGTTGGTACAAGCTCATGTAAATTCTGGGGCTTAGGTGCCGATGGTACAGTTGGTGCTAATAAAAACTCAATCAAAATCATTGGTGACCATACTGATATGTACGCACAGGGTTACTTTGCATATGATTCTAAGAAGTCTGGTGGCTTAACAGTATCTCACCTGCGTTTTGGTAAACAACCTATTAAGTCTACTTACTACATCAGCAAGGCTGACTTTGTAGCTTGTCACAACCCATCATATGTTGATAAGTATGATATGGTTGATGATTTAAAAGAGGGCGGGAGCTTCCTGCTTAACTGCGCATGGAGCGGTAAAGAGTTAGAAGACAGACTACCTGCTAAAATGAAGAGAATAATCGCTGAAAAGAAGATTAATTTCTACACAATAGATGGTATCAAAATTGGTAAGGAAATTGGATTGGGTGGACGTATTAACACTATCCTGCAATCTGCATTCTTTACAATTGCAAACATTATCCCTGCTGAGGATGCTGTTAATTACCTAAAGGCAGCAGCTACAAAATCTTACAGCAAAAAAGGTCAAGCTATCGTTGATATGAACCACACAGCTATTGAGCGTGGTGCTAACGGCTTTGTAAAGGTTGATGTTCCTGAAAGCTGGAAAAATGCAGAGGGTGAGCTTGCTACCACTGTATCTACAAATGGTGACGCAGATACTCTAGAGTATGTTAACGGCATTTTACATCCAGTTAACGTTTACAAGGGTAACCAGCTGCCTGTTTCTACATTTAAGAACCACATTGATGGTACTGTACCAAACGGTTCAGCAGCATACGAAAAACGTGGTATTGCTATTGACGTACCAGAGTGGAACCCAGAGAACTGTATTCAGTGTAACTTCTGTTCTTATGTTTGCCCACACGCTGTTATTCGTCCAGTAGCTATGACAAAGGAAGAGCTGGCAGCTGCTCCAGAGGGAACAAAATCAGCTCCTATGACAGGTATGCCACAGTACACATTCACAATGACAGTTTCAACTCTTGACTGTACAGGTTGTGGCTCTTGTGCACAGGTATGTCCTGGTAAAAAGGGCAACAAGGCTCTTGTTATGCAGCCTATCGACACACAAAGAGATGGTCAAAAGGTATTCGACTATGGCTTCAGCTTAGATGCTAAGGAAGACGTAAACGAGAAATTCAAAGAATCATCAGTAAAGGGCAGCCAGTTTAAACAACCTCTACTAGAATTCTCTGGAGCTTGTGCAGGTTGTGGTGAAACACCATATGCTAAGCTAACAACACAGCTGTTTGGTGACAGAATGTTCATTGCAAATGCTACAGGATGTTCTTCAATTTGGGGTGCTAGTGCTCCATCAACACCTTATACAGTAAACAAGAAGGGTCACGGCCCAGCTTGGCACAACTCATTGTTTGAGGATAACGCAGAGTTTGGTCTGGGTATGGCTTTAGGTCAGAACGCTCTACGTGACAGATTAGCTGATTATGTTAAGGAAATCGCTGAGAAGGTTACTAAGGATGACGTAAAGGCTGCTTGTCAGAACTATCTGGATACAATTACAAACTCAGGAGCTAACCAAAAGGCTGCTGCTGCTTTAATTGAAAAGCTAGAAGAAATCAAAGCTTGTGATTGTGAAGCTGGTAAGCTAGCTGCTAAAACACTAATCGACAAAGACATCTTGGCTAAAAAGTCAATGTGGATATTCGGTGGTGACGGTTGGGCTTATGATATCGGTTTCGGTGGTCTTGACCACGTTATCGCATCAGGCAAAAACGTTAACATTTTAGTATTTGATACAGAGGTTTACTCTAACACAGGTGGACAGGCTTCTAAATCAACTCCAGAAGGCTCTGTTGCTCAGTTCGCAGCTTCTGGTAAGGCTACTAACAAAAAAGACTTGGCTGCTATTGCAATGAGCTACAACAACGTATATGTAGCACAGGTTGCTATGGGTGCTGACTACAACCAATGTATTAAAGCATTTGTAGAGGCTGAGAGCTATGATGGTCCTTCAATTATTATTGCGTATGCTCCATGTATCAACCATGGTATCAAGGGCGGTATGACAATAGCACAGGCTGAAGAGAAAAAGGCTGTCGCTTCTGGTTACTGGCATATGTTCCGCTTTGACCCACGTCTAGCTGAAGAGGGTAAAAACCCATTCACACTAGACAGCAAGGCTCCAACACTGAAGTATCGTGACTTCATCATGGGTGAGGTTCGTTACAATTCTCTAACTCGTGCATTCCCAGAAAGAGCAGAAAAGCTGTTCGAAAACGCTGAGGAATTAGCCGCTAAGAAGAGAGCTCACCTAGAGTTCCTAGCTGAACAAGCTAAAGAGGACTAATAAAGTTAATACGAAGGTTTTCTACTAAAACTTTTTTAAGGCAGTCCCGATAACCTCGGGGCTGCCTTTTGTTGGTTTGCCCTAAATGGGGGCGATAACTCGGCGGTTAGGCTTGGTATTATGGGTTGCTAAGAAGGCAGTAAGGCAATATATATGGAAACAGTGGAAAAAGATAAGTGCTAAATTTAAGAATTTAAAATTGCTGGGAACATCTACATAAAAGGCTTGGCAGCGGAGAAAAACAAGAAAAGGCTACTTTCTAATTGTACCGTTATACTACAAAGGCGATTTTATTGAAAAAAGGCAGTGAAGATATTAATCTTCACTGCCTAATATTGTTATATTACCTTAAATTATAGGTTCCACAGCTCATGAGCATACTGTAGAATTGTTCTGTCTGATGAGAACTTGCCTGCCTTAGCAGTGTTCTTTAGACATTTCTTACCAAATGCCATTCTGTCGCTGTAATCATTATTACATTTGATTTTAGCATCAACATATGATGGTAAATCAAGAAGAATGTAATAATGGTCAGCCTTATGCCAGCTAGCACCATCAATTAGTGATTTGTGCAGCTCAGCAAAGCTACCTTCACCTGTTTTTCCACCATCATCAAAGGTACCATCAATTAGTGTATCAATAACCTTTTTGATTTCTGGATTAGAGTTGTATATTTTCTTAGGGTCATAAGAAGCGTTTTTCTCTAGCTCTGTTATATCCTCTACTCTAGCACCGAAGATATACTCGTTTTCCTCGCCAGCCTGTTGTGTGATCTCAACGTTAGCACCGTCAAATGTACCTAAAGTAACTGCACCGTTTAACATGAACTTCATATTACCTGTACCGGATGCCTCTGTACCAGCTGTAGAAATTTGCTCTGAAATATCAGCTGCTGGGTACATTTTCTCACCGTAGGACACGTTGTAGTTAGATACAAACATAACTCTTAGCTTGTCGTTAACGTCAGGGTCGTTGTTAACCAGCTTGCCAATTTCGTTAATGTATTTAATAATAGCTTTAGCACGAGCGTAGCCAGGGGCAGCCTTAGCACCAAAAATAAATGCTGTTGGGTTCCAGTTCTTTAGCTCGCCGTTCTTTAGCTTAAAGTAAATATCCATGATAGAGAAAGCATTTAACAGCTGTCTTTTGTACTCGTGCAGACGTTTAACCTGTACATCAAAGATAAAGCTAGGGTCAATATATACACCGTCATGATGCTCAATAAAGTTAGAAAGCTCTGCCTTCTTCTGCTCTTTAATCTTGTTAAACTCTACAATCATATCATCATCGATCATATCGTCAAGCTTATTTAGGTCATCAAGGTTTCTTAACCAGCCATCTCCTACTCTGTCTGTGATAAACTTAGACAGCTCTGGGTTACATAGACCTAACCAACGACGCTGTGTTATACCGTTTGTCTTATTCTGGAAACGTTCAGGATATATTCCATACCAATCAGCTAACACGTCGTTCTTTAGAATTTCTGTATGGATCCAAGCAACACCATTTGTATGGCTTGATACATAGATAGCTAATCTAGCCATGTGAACAACGCCGTCGTCTATAATTTTCATACCGTCCAGCTTTGTTTTTGGAGCTTCTTTTGAATCCTTCTTAGCATTTTCTACAGGAACATTTAAGCCCTTAGCTGTTAAATCAGCCTCTAAATGCTTTTCAATTTTCTCTATAAAAGCGTAAACCTCTGGGATAACACTTTTCATTAGGTCGATACTCCATTTTTCCAGAGCCTCAGCCATAACGGTGTGATTTGTATAGTTAAATGTCTGCTGTGCAATTTTAAATGACTCGTCAAATGATAGGCCATCATCTACCAGCAGTCTGATTAACTCTGGGATAGCAATAACTGGATGTGTATCATTTAGCTGGATAGCACAGTGCTGTGAGAACTGGCTGTAATCACTGCCATGGATAGCCTTGTATCTCTTTACGATGTTTTGCAGGGATGCACTGCTAAAGAAGTACTGCTGCTTTAGACGCAAAACCTTGCCCTCGTAGCTGTTGTCGTTTGGATAAAGAACCTTAGAAATATTTTCTGCGTCGTTTTTCTCCTTAACTGCCTCGTCGTATTTACAGTCGTTAAACTCTAAGAAGTCAAAACCATTTTCAGGCTCAGCCTGCCATAGACGAAGTGTGTTAATGTTTTCTGTGCCATAACCGATAACAGCCATATCATAAGGAACAGCCTTTACGGTTTGGTCGGCAAACTTTACAAGAACTGTGTCTTCTTCTCTGCGGATGCTCCATGGATCTCTGAAACGCTGCCAATCATCAGCAACCTCTACCTGAAAACCGTCAACAATCTGCTGCTTGAACAGGCCATATTTGTAACGAATGCCATAGCCGTCCAGTGGTACATCCTGTGTAGCTGCGCTGTCTAGGAAACAAGCTGCCAAACGGCCTAATCCGCCGTTACCTAATGCTGCATCGTCAATTTCCTCGAATACGTTAATGTCAATACCCTTATCTGCCAATAATTGCTTTGTTTCCTCTAGGATACCCATGCAATAAAGGTTATTGTACATCATACGTCCCATTAGAAATTCTGCTGACAGGTAATATGCTCTGCGTGCTTTAGAATGAGTTTCCTTTGACTTTTCCCATCTGTCACTGATTTCAGCCATCATAGCCTTACCAAGTGCCAAATGTAGTTCTGCAGGTGATAGCTCCTCTATCTTTTTACAGTATGCACCCTTAGCGATTTCTGTCAAGTTTTTCATGATATTGTTTTCACTCATTGACTCATTGTCCTCCAGTCTACCGTATGTTTTAGACATCTTTTTTAATTTATATGCAAGCTCTTTAGTAGTAGCATTAGCTTTTATTCTCCAGCACCAGTTTCCACCTAATGTTGAAGGAATGTTCATTCTAGCCTTGCTACCTAAGCCTAATATATCCTGCATTTGTATAATTGCGTAGTCACTAACACTAGAATAGGCTGTGCGGATAATACCCCAGTTTAAGCCCTCTGACTCGTTTAAGTGACAATATTTTGTTGCAAAATCTACATCTGACGGTTTGGCATCATTAAACCAGCCCATGATAGTGTCGTTATCGTGAGTACCAGAATAAACAACACTGTTTGGTGTGTAGTTATGTGGCAAGTAGTCATTGTCCTCTGAGCTGTCAAATGCAAACTCTAAAACCTTCATACCCGGATATCCAGAGTCCTTTAAGAGCCTTCTGACACCATCAGTTAAAAATCCAAGATCCTCAGCAATAATAGGGAAATCGCCAATAGACTCCTTCATTTTTTCAAAAAATTGTATGCCCGGTCCCTCCATCCAGTCACCGTTTATGGCGTTTTCAGCTGGATATGGAATTGCATAATAAGAATCGAATGCTCTAAAATGGTCTATTCTGGTAATATCAAACAGCTTAGCAGCACTTGCTATTCTGTTAAACCACCATTCATAATTTGTAGATTTTAGGTATTCCCAATCATACAATGGGTTGCCCCACAGCTGACCGGTGGCTGAAAAATAATCAGGAGGACAACCAGCTACCCTAACAGGATTACGGTCCTTGTCCAACCAAAATATTTCTGGATTAGCCCATGTGTCTGCGCTGTCCATGGCTACATATATAGGCATATCGCCCATAATCTGTATGCCCAGGCTGTTAACGTAGCCTCTGAACTTTTCCCATTGGCTATAGAAAAGATATTGAACAAACTTCCAAAAACGAACATCAAACTCCAGAAGCTTTTCGTATTCCTTTATAGACTCTGGCTTGCGTAAACGGATACCCTCATCCTCCCACAAGGTCCAAGCCTTCATACCAAATTTCTTCTTAACTGCCATGTAAAGGGCATAGTTGTTAAGCCAGCTTTCATTGTTTTTTATAAACAACTCAAACTTACTCTGGTCTGCGTCAGCGAAACGTTTATATGCCAAATACAGCACGTCAAAACGAACCTGATAAATTTGTGCATAGTCGACAGAGCTATCATCGCTACCCCAGTTTCTGTCTTTGATGTCGTCCTCTATCAGTAAGCCGTCCTCTAACAGCATATCCAAGTCAATCATATATGGATTGCCTGCATAGGTAGAGAAGGACTGATATGGTGAGTCACCATAGCTTGTAGGTCCAACCGGAAGTATTTGCCAAATTTTCTGACCAGCAGATTTCAGAAAGTCAGCAAAGTCATATGCTGCCTTTCCTATGGTACCAATGCCGTAGGGAGAAGGGAGTGAGGTAATAGGCATTAAAACACCTGCACATCTTGCCATAATGTCATCTCCATTCTAAGAAATATAAAATTTTAAAAATGCGTTAATAGTTAAAAAACCGCATAATCTCATTACACGGTTCAATAGACAGTCTAACATAAAATTTTGAAATAGGCAATACATTTTACCAACATTTTCACTGTATAAATTACAGTATTTTTTCATATTTAACAGGCTTTAGATGTTGTTTACAATTTTTTTACATTACACTTTAGTTTTTAATTCCTTTAATACAATATATAACGCTATATCAGAGGCTAAATCACGTATAGCATCTCTGTCGTTTTCACCATCATTGCCTAATAGAGTTTTATAGGCATAGGTTTTTTCACCTGTGCTGCACCCAATATACACCAAACCAACAGGCTTTTGGTCGCTGCCGCCGGTTGGCCCTGCTATACCTGTTGTAGATACGCCAATACTGCTGTTGCCAAGCTCACGCACACCACGTGCCATCTCCTTGGCTGTTTCCTCGGACACTGCACCTACCGTATCTAAAACCCTATGATTAACACCCAGAACCTTTTCCTTTATACGGTTAGCATATGAACAAACCCCTAGCTCAAATACAGAGGACACACCGGATACCTGTGTCAGCTTTTCGCTGACCATACCACCTGTACAGCTTTCCGCTGTGGCTATCTTTAATCCCCTATCCTGTAACACATCCACAACCAGCTGTGTAAGGTGCGTTCTGCTAATATTTTCTTTTTTCAAAACATCTATAAACTCTTGTGCTGTCAAAGTATCCATAATGCTCCATCCTTGTTATCTTTATTACTAATAATAGTATAATTATTATAACCCCTTTGACCTTTTAATAAAAGGAATGTTTTTAGAATATTTGCAATTGTCAACAGTTTCTGCTATATTTAAAATACAAAATTAAAGTAGATTTAGGTGATATTATGGCGTGGTTTTTTACAGACCGCATATCTGGCGATTTTCACACTTTAGAAGGTGAAACAGCTAACCATATAGAAAAATCCTTGCGTATGAAGGTGGGTGAAGCCCTAACACTATGCGACTGTAATAAAATGCAGTACAACTGTGTTATTGAAGGTATTTCGCCCAAATGTGTTACAGTAAGGGTTCTTCAGCGTTTTCCCTGCGAAAACGAACCAACAGTGACAGTCACTTTGTATCAAGCCATACCCAAGGGTGACAAAATGGATACTATCGTACAAAAGGCGGTGGAGCTAGGTGTTACAGAAATAGTGCCTGTATTATCCGCTAGATGTGTGTCACGGCCTGATGAAAAATCTATAAAAAAGAAGATACTCCGTTGGCAAAAAATTGCACTGCAAGCCGCACAGCAGTCACGCCGTGGAATAGTACCCATAGTAAAACCCATGCTATCATTTAATAACGCTGTATCGAATAGCAAAAAAAATGAATGTACCATAGTGTTTTACGAGTGTGGCGGACAGCCAATTGGAAAGGTCGTTCCCCCTAAATGCCGTTCCCTGTCCATGTTTATTGGCAGTGAGGGGGGCTTTGAAGAAGTCGAAATAAACCAGATAACCAGCAATGGAGGAAAAACCGCTACCTTAGGTAAAAGAATTCTGCGTGCTGAAACAGCACCGTTGGCGGCGTTATCTGTTATAATGTATGTAACACAAAACTTTGATTAATAAAGGGGATTGCCAAATATGATAGGATTAATAGGTGCTTTAGACATAGAGGTAAACGGTATAAAAAACCTAATGACTGATAAAACAGAGGAAACCGTTTCTAAAATTATATATACCAAGGGCCTTTTAAAAGGTAAAGCGTGTGTGGTAGCACAATGTGGTATTGGCAAGGTTAATGCCGCTGTATGTGCCCAGACAATGATACTAAAATATAGTCCTGATACTATTATAAACATTGGTATAGCAGGTGGTTTGGACAGTAAGATTGACATAGGAGATATTGTACTGGCAACTAACGTAGTACAGCATGATATGGATGGCACAGCATTGGGTGACCCATTAGGAGAAATATGGTTCACCGATGAAAAGCTAATTTACATACCTGCCGATGAAGCAATTGTAAGTAAATTAGAACAGGCATGTAAAGGTCTAAATGACGTTAAAGTATTTAAGGGAACTATTGCTACTGGTGACCAGTTTATTTCCGCTAAGGAAAGCAGAATTCGTCTAAACCTATTGTTTGGTGGGTTGGCCTGTGAAATGGAGGGCGGCGCTATTGGTCAGGTATGCTATCGCAGTGGTGTAGCCTTTGGCATATTACGTTCTATTTCTGACAATATGGAAAACAACGAGGGTATGGACTTTGAATCATTTAAGATTTTAGCAGCAAACAATTCTATCGCAGTTGTTAACAGCCTGTTTGATTTAATCTGATATGCATGGCATTTGTTTCATACGTCCTACGGCGTCTGTATCCTTGGGTACATAATGGTTAAACAGCTTTTTTCTTAAATTCATAACTATATTTTACCATGAAAATACCGATCTCCATTTGTTAGGTTTTTACGTCTAACTTTTGTGGGTCGGTACATTTTTTATAGCACCTATACGCCTTTAGCGGGCAATCTTACCACACCCTCCAAACTATTTACGGAGCAATAAATATATAATAATATATAAAATTGTTACTATTACAATTATTATGTTGAAATATCGTATGATGTAATATATAATATGTATTATAAATTTATATATTTTAGGAGGCAAAAATGTTAGGTGCGATAATAGGAGATATAGTTGGTTCTGTTTATGAATTTAATAACATAAAAACTAAAGCATTTAAATTTTGGGGACAAAATTGTAGATTTACTGACGATACCGTTATGACCTGTGCGGTGTATAAGGCAATAACAGAATATAAACAAAGCAATGGCACTGGTAATGCACACAAATTGTTAGTAGAAAATATGCAGCAGCTTGGCAGGATGTATCCTAATTGTGGGTACGGTGATATGTTTAACAAATGGATTCAAGAGGATAATCCACAGCCGTATAATAGCTTTGGTAACGGTTGTGCTATGCGAGTATCAGCTGCTGGCTGGCTGGGAGAATCTATGGAGGAGGTAACAGATTTTGCTACTTTTTCTGCTGAGGTTACACACAACCATCCACAGGGGATAAAAGGTGCCATAGCTGTGGCACAGGGTATTTTCTTAGCACGCCTAGGCGTAGCTATGGAACAAATAAAAATGCACTTGTCACAATATTATGATTTGGATTTTACTCTGTCAGACATACGTGAAGCATATAGCTTTAATGAAACCTGTCAGGGTACTGTACCACAGGCTATTGTAGCTTTTTTAGAAGCCACTGATTTTGAGGATGCTGTGCGTAATGCTATATCTATTGGTGGTGACAGCGATACCTTAGCAGCCATAACAGGCAGCTTGGCAGAAGCGTATTTTGAAATACCTCAGGATATGAGAGAAACTGCTATGACATATTTAGACAGTAACCTGCAAAACATATTGAAAACCCTATGAAGCAGCCAATATATTGTATAGATATAAAAATGAACTGATGAAATACAACTTAACACAGATGTAATATACTTAGCATAAAATTAAAAACTAATGGCAAAATAACTTTTAGATACAACAAATGATAATATACTAGCAGTAAATACATTGCACGGCAATGAACACTAACTGCGTTAATGCACAGATTATTATTAATGTACAAAAGTTACTTTGTCATTTTTTCTAGCAATAATAGCTTTATACCCCCCCTAGCTGTGTAAACGACATATTTAATTTCGTTTATTTTATGGTATAGCTGTGGACTGGATTAGTGGCAAAACACTTTACAAATTATAGTGTGCAGATAACCAAACGTGTTTTGCATTTAATTTTGGTTAATTAGGTGGGATTTTGTATGATAAACAGGATAGGCAGATACACTTTACAGCTAACAAATAAGCCTGTAATAATCGGTTATGGTGCTGTAGCAGGAAAAAAAGAAGCAGAAGGTCCCTTGGGCAAGGGCTTTGATAAGATATTTTATGATACATTGGCTGGCTGTGACACTTGGGAGCAGGCAGAAAGCAAATTTCAACAGGAGGCTGTAGAGTTTGCTTTGGAGAAGGCGGGGTGCAAGGCACGGGATATAGACGTAGCGTTAGCTGGAGATTTATTAAACCAGTGTATATCCTCTAGCTACGGACTGCGTGATTACAATATACCGTTTTTAGGGCAATATGGTGCTTGCTCTACAATGGCTCAAACTCTGTTGGTATCGTCACTGTTGGTTGAGGGTGGTTGTGCCAGCAGAGCTTTGGCAGTAACATCATCACATTTTTGTTCTGCAGAGCGACAGTTTCGTTTCCCTTTGGAATATGGTGGTCAGCGTACACCAACCTCACAGTGGACCGTTACAGGTGCTGGCGCAGCGATTGTATCAAAAAATGGGGCTGGTGCAGTAATTCATCATGTTACTATTGGGAAAATTACAGATTTAGGGATAACAGATATTAACAATATGGGGGCTGCCATGTCCCCAGCAGCGGCCGATACAATAAAAAATTTCCTTAACGACACAAACACAAAGCCCTCCGACTACGATATAATCGTCACAGGCGATTTGGGAAAGGTTGGTTCAGAGCTGTTATATGAGATATTGGAAAAGGATAATATAAACATTCGCAATAATCATAAGGATTGCGGATTGCTTATATACGATTTAGAAGAACAGGATGCACACGCTGGTGGTTCAGGCTGTGGATGCAGTGGCAGTGTACTATGCTCATATATATTAAATAATATTAACTCAGGAAACCTAAAAAATATTCTTTTTATAGCAACAGGTGCTTTGATGTCCCCAACATCTACAGAGCAGGGGCAGTCTATCCCCGGAATAGCTCATTTGTTAAACATCAAATGGAAATAACCGATGAATAAGCTGACCGTTAATTATAACAGTATGGGTCTGGTTAAATTTTTGTAGGTTCTATACAAAATGCTGGGGCAAAAAATATATGACTTAGCACATTAAAGGGGGGTGGAGCTTAATACCCTCCCTCTGGATACCCTTTTTATTTCTGTATTGCATTAAATATTTAAATACAGGCTGACTATCAAAAATGTTATAAAAAAACCGCCCTTAGTCAAAAACTAAGAGCGGTTAATTCTATAAAATCTGTTAGGTAAGGGGATTACTTATTTAAACCCTCATATACTGCAACTGCACAAGCAACTGTAGCACCAACCATTGGGTTGTTACCCATGCCGATTAGACCCATCATCTCAACGTGGGCAGGTACAGATGAAGAACCAGCGAACTGAGCATCACCATGCATACGACCCATTGAGTCTGTCAGACCATAAGAAGCAGGACCTGCACCCATGTTATCTGGATGTAGTGTTCTGCCTGTACCGCCGCCACTAGCAACGGAGAAGTATTTTTTACCGTTCTCTAGACACCATTTCTTGTATGTGCCTGCAACCAGATGCTGGAAACGAGTTGGGTTAGTAGAGTTACCAGTGATAGATACGTCTACACCCTCGCTAGCCATAATAGCAACGCCCTCACGAACGTCGTTAGCACCGTAGCAGCGAACAGCAGCTCTTTCACCGTCAGAAAAAGGAACCTCTCTTACGATAGATAGCTCATCAGAGAAGAAATCAAAGTCGGTTTCAACATATGTAAAGCCGTTGATTCTAGAAATGATGTAAGCTGCATCCTTACCTAAACCATTAAGAATAATTCTTAGTGGTTCTTTTCTGGCCTTGTTAGCCGAACGAGCGATACCAATAGCACCCTCAGCAGCTGCAAAGCTTTCGTGTCCTGCTAGGAAGGCGAAACATTTTGTTTCATCTCTAAGCAGCATAGCACCTAGATTACCATGACCTAGACCAACTTTTCTTTGTTCTGCAACAGAGCCAGGGATACAGAAAGCCTCTAGACCTTCACCGATAGCCTCAGCTGCCTGTGCAGCACTTTTAACGTTTTTCTTGATAGCAATAGCACAACCTAGTGTGTATGCCCAAGAAGCGTTTTCAAAAGCGATTGGCTGTACACCCTTAACTATTGCATCAGGGTCAAAGCCTTTGTTTAAACATAACTCTCTAGCTTCTTCAAGACTTGCAATACCGTTGTCGGCAAGGCACTTCTCAATTTTAACAATTCTGCGTTCTTTACTTTCAAAAATTACATCGTTAGCCATAAAATTAAGTTCCTCCTTACCTTATTCTTCACGAGGGTCAATGTATTTAGCGGCGTTATCAAAACGACCGTATTGACCGATGTTGTTTTTATATGCCTCATCAGGTGTTGCACCATGACGGATGTCCTCCATCATTTTGCCAAGCTTAACGAACTGATAACCGATAACCTCGTTATTTTCGTCTAAAGCTGTTTTTAGTACATAGCCCTCAGCCATCTCCATAAAACGAACGCCCTTAGCCTTTGTGCTGAACATTGTACCAACCTGTGAACGCAGACCCTTACCCAGATCCTCAAGACCAGCGCCGATTGGCAAACCGTCCTCTGAAAAAGCTGTTTGGCTTCTGCCGTATACTAACTGCTCGAAGATGTTCTTCATAGCTGTGTTAATAGCATCACAAACCAAGTCAGTGTTTAAGCACTCTAGCAGTGTTTTGCCTGGTAGAATTTCTGCTGCCATAGCTGCAGAGTGAGTCATACCTGAACAACCAATGGTTTCTACTAAAGCTTCTTCAACAATACCCTCTTTTACGTTTAGTGTTAGCTTGCAGGCACCCTGTTGTGGTGCACACCAGCCAATACCGTGGGAAAGACCAGCAATGTCCTTAATTTCATAAGATTTAACCCATTTACCCTCTTCAGGAATAGGTGCTGGACCGTGATGTGGTCCTTTTGCGACAGTACACATATTTTCTACTTCTTTAGAGCATTTCATATAAGTACTTCTCCTTTCACTTTGTGATAATGTAAAAAGTATTTGCTTCGTACATTTTTTAATTATAAGCAATAAAAGGAGAATAAGCAAGGTTTTTTAGTTAAAAAATCTATTTTGGGAGCTTTTTGCGGAAAATATCACCGTATATTAAAACCTTATGGTGCAATAGACAATTTTTATGTTGCTGACAATAAACAAAAAGCAGATAATAAAAATCCGCAGCAGGGTTTGCTTGCTAAGGGGTGTGTGCTTATTTAAGGGTGAAATACGAATTAAATTTAAGGAGGAATCTCAAAATAATAAAATTAAACAGTATGTAAGCTATAGGAGGATAGATGAAAATGCCGTTTAATTAATATTGTTCTTATACGAAGCTACAAGGTGTGTATGGTGGCTGTTTTTATTCACAATAAAAACAAAAAACAAACCCACTAACAACTGGATTGTTAATGGGTTTGTTCTTTGTGGAGCTGATAAGCAGATTCGAACTGCTGACCTCATCCTTACCAAGGATGCGCTCTGCCGCCTGAGCTATACCAGCGGATATGAAAATGTAGATTGTAAATCACTTATAGTATAATATCATAAACCTTATAAAAATTCAAATGTTTTTTTAGATTTTTACGTAAATTTTCTTACCAGTTCTAAAATTTAGTTTTTAGGACAGAAATCACCACAAAAGCTATGCAATATTATTCCAATGGGGTATAATATGGTCAATTTGTAATGATTGAAAGGAAAACCGTATGGTAAACTATAAATTAATTCGCTCTAACAGAAAAACACTTGGCTTGGAGATTACAGAGGATTTATCTGTTCTTGTGCGTAGTCCCCTAAAATTACCAGTAGATAAAATTGACGAGTTTGTTAGTAACCATAGTAATTGGATAGAAAAACATTTGGCTTTGGCTAAGAATCGAAATGATGGGGAGATGAGGAGGAAGCTGTCCCTTGACCAGCAAAATCTATTAATTCAGCAGGCGTTGAGGGTTATACCAGCCAAGGTTAAATATTATAGTGAGATTATGGGTGTTGCTCCAACAGCGGTGAAAATAACCAGTGCCAAAAAGCGTTTTGGCAGCTGCAGTGGCAAAAACAGTCTTTGTTTTTCCTTTAGGGTTATGCTATATCCTGAGGCTGCCATAGAGTATGTGGTGGTGCATGAGCTGGCACATATAAAGGAAAAAAATCATGGAAAAAACTTTTATGCTGTTGTAAGGACAGTGTTGCCAGATTACAAGGAACGTGAAAAAATGTTTAGGGGCTAAGGTGGTCATTTGTTTTTTCAAACGTGTAAAAGAAAGATTAGCATTGACATTTATTTTAACATTGGATTCTTTTGAATGTAACTCATGTGTGATTAGATTTAGTGAAATTGTACTGAAAGACATATATATGGGGCATAATACAACCAAAGGATAATTATTAAAACGATAGGAGAAATACTATGGAACATCAAATTGCTTTCTTCGATACAAAGCCATATGATAAGTTTTGGTTTGAAAGGGTGGAACATCAGGGGATAAAATTTAAGTATTTTGAAAATAAGCTTAATCAGGATACTGCCAGACTGGCAAAGGGTTGCAGCGGTGCGGTGGCTTTTGTTAATGATAATATTGATACTGCCACTGTAGATGAGCTTAGCAACCAAGGTGTAAAGGTTTTGGCAATGCGTTGTGCAGGCTATAACAACATAGACTTTAAGGAAGCGTATAACAAGGAGATTGCAGTATTGCGAGTACCCAGCTACTCACCAAACGCTGTAGCAGAGTACGCAATGGCGTTGCTGTTAACTATAAACAGAAAGGTTCACAAGGCATATAACAGAACAAGAGATTATAACTTTACCTTAAGCGGATTGACAGGCTTTGATTTAAAAGGAAAAACAGTAGGGGTCATAGGCACAGGCAGAATAGGCAGAGAGTTTATAGATATTTGCAGGGGCTTTAAAATGAATGTTATTGCCTATGATGTGTATCCGGCAAAGGATAGCGATATAAACTATGTTGACCTTGAAACACTTTTTAAAGAAAGTCATATTATATCCCTGCACTGTCCCTTGACCAAGGAAACACATCACATCATTAATAATGACAGCATAGCAAAGCTGCGTCAAGGGGTAGTAATTATTAATACCTCCCGTGGTGCTATCATTGAAAGTGAGGCTCTGCTGCGAGGCTTGAAGGAAAAGAAAATTGGCGGAGCAGGGTTAGACGTGTACGAGGAGGAGAGCAATCTGTTTTTTGAGGACTTTTCACAGGAAATTATTAACGATGATGTGCTGTCATTATTAGTATCTATGCCAAATGTGGTGGTAACCTCTCACCAAGCTTTCTTAACAAACGAGGCATTAAAAAATATTGCTGATACTACCGTTGAAAATATCAGAGCTTTTTTCAGCGATGGTGAGCTTGATAATGAAATATGTTATCAATGCGAAACTGGAGAAATAGGTACGGACTGTAAAAAGCGAAAAAATGGCAGATGCTTTAGCGGAAAATAAAATAATATTAGTATATCTTCCTTTGTCCTGGAAAAAATAATGTGGAAACCACAGGGAAAGGAAGATATTTTTTATGCACATATTAGGGACTAGACGTGGGGTTGTAAGGGCGATAAGCTTTGGTGTAGCCATAGCGTTGGTTATAGTGGGTGCTGGTGTGTCAGGCTTTGCCTTGGTATCCAGATACAAAACGACCATTGAATACACATATCAAAGGTCATTAAGCCAGCTGTCCGATTATTTTTCTACATTACAAACTACTTTGACAAAAGGAATATATGCTAATACCTCGTCACAACAGTATGGACTGGCAAGCAAGCTAATGGTAGAGTCAGAGGGGGCAAAAAACGCATTAAGCCAGCTGCCGCTATCTGACGGTGAGGGGGAGGCATTACAAAAGTATTTGGCTCAGGTAGGGGATTTTTCCTCATACATGATAGGGATATTGTCACGAAATGAGAGCTTAACCAAGGATAATATGTCAGCTATGGAGGAGCTAGCAAAATATGCTGACAGGGTAAGCCCCCAAATTGAGGAGCTGTCTGCCAGATATGGTGACGGCGGTGAAAATATTAGTAAAGCGTTGGATGTCCGGGGAAATTTGGATAGAGGTGAACAGCAGACCGTTGATGAGATGTCATTTGAAAATACCTTTTCTGGTATGAACGAAAGCTTTACCGATTACCCCACCTTATTGTATGACGGTCCCTTTGCTGACCAAATTCAGCAGAAGACGCCACGATTAACAAAGGACAGCGACGGATATTCAGTGGAAAATGCCAAAGAAAGGGTTTGTGAGTTCCTGAATATTTCTGTAAATGAGATAGAATATACCCAAGCACGCAAGGGTAATATTCCTGCATATGTTTTTCAGGGGGAAAGTTTGTTTGCAACAGTAACAATCAAGGGTGGCTATATAGGAGAGATGTATAACAATAAAAGCCAAGCTGGTAATCATACAATGGGGTTTAGCGAAGCGTCACAAAAGGCTCGTGATTTTTTAAAGCAAAGAAAAATTTATAATATGACGGAAAGCTACTATGTTATTGCTGATGATGTATGTACAATAAATTATGCCTATAAGGATGAAAAAACTAATACAATCTGTTACAGTGACCTAATAAAAGTTGGCATTTCAACAAAAACAGGTCAGGTGGTTTCCTTTAATGCTGAGGGATATATAATGAACCATTATGACAGAGAGTTTCCAGAGCCTGCCCTAACACAAACCAAAGCACAGCAATCCTTAAGCAGCCGCCTGACCGTGAATACTGCTGGAGTTGCTATGATACCTACAGGGGGCAGCAGAGAGGTGCTGTGTTATGAGTTTACCTGCACAGGTGAAAACAATGACAGGGTAATAGTGTATGTTAATTGTGATACAGGACTGGAGGAGCAGATATTTATTTTACTTCAAAGTGACGGTGGAACGCTGGTAATGTAAATAACAGGTAAATATATTATATCTGTTGCAAATACAACAGATATTTACAATAAAAACTGGTAATATATAGTCATTAAAGAAAAGCACGAAAATTTAAACAAAAAGGAGCGAATTTTAATGAGTAAATATGTATGTGATGTATGTGGATGGGAGTATGACCCACAGGCAGGAGATCCTGATAATGGTATAGCACCAGGTACAGCTTTTGAGGATCTGCCAGATGATTTTGTTTGCCCGCTATGTGGTGTAGATAAAGATTCTTTTTCAAAAGTGGATTAATATAGCTTGCTATCTTAAAGGTATGTACGGTATAATAACCGTACATACCTTTTTTGATTAATGAACAAATAGTTGTTGTGCTAAAATCCAAGTGGTTAGGCATAGCATTAAAGTAAAGATATATACTTAACGGTAGAAAGTTGGAGTGTGAAAAATATGGCAGTAGCAAAAATATCAAACAGAGTGTACTCTGTAGGTGTTATGAACCCATCCTTGCGTGTTTTTGATATAGTAATGGAGGCAAGGTACGGCACAAGCTATAATGCTTACCTAATAGATGATAGGAAAACCGCTTTAGTGGAAACTGTGCATAGCGATTACTTTGAGGAGTATATATACAATGTAGGACAGCTGGCTGATGTAGGGGACATTGATTATTTAATTATGAATCATACCGAGCTTGACCACTCTGGCAGCATAAAAAAGCTATTGGAAATTAACCCTAATATTACTATTGTTTGTACCGCAGCGGCTAAGAAATACCTATCCGCTATATTAAACAGTGAGTTTAAATGTCAGGTGGTTAAGGATGGTGATCAGCTGTGCTTAGGCAGAAGCACCATTAAATTTGTGGTAGCACCTATGCTGCATTGGCCCGACAGTATGATGACCTATTTACCAGAGGACAATGTTCTGTTTTCCTGTGATTTTTTGGGCTGCCATTTTTGTGAGCCAGAGGTTACTGACGATAAAATACATTATTACGATAAGTATTTGCAGGAGTTTAAGTATTATTACCAAGGGATTTTTTCACCATTTAAAATCTATGTTCTAAATGGTTTGGATAAAATAAAGGATTTTCAGCTGGATATCGTAGCACCTAGTCATGGACCGGTGTTGGTAGAGGGTATAGAGGACAGAATGGACGATTATAGAAGATGGAGCCAGCCTGTTACAGGGCAGGCTAAATCCATTGCTGTTTTATATGCCTCTGCATATGGATGTACAAAGGAGTTGGCACAGCAGGCAATGACAGCAATTAACGAAGCTGGTGTAGAAGCAGCCTTGGTAGATATGGTTACAGGCGGCGTTGATAATGCGGCCGCTGCCATAGCTATGGCTGATGGTGTTATGATAGGCACCTGTACCATAAACAGAGATGCTCCGTCTATTGTGTGGAACACACTGGCTATGGTTGATGCTGTAAATGTGAAGGGTAAACCAGCTGTAGTGTTTGGTTCCTATGGCTGGTCTGGTGAAGCACCTGATATGGCAGCACAACGCTTACAGCAGTTAAAATTTGATGTTATGAGTAAACCAATAAAGGTTAATTTTGTACCTAATGACAACGATAAAATTAACATACAGCAGGCCGCTAAGGATATGGTAGCCATAATAAAGCAAAATTCTTGAAAAGAAAGAAGTAATAGGGTATAATTACATATAAATAATAAATTTGTTACAGGAGATATTCTATGAGTGAAAATAAAAATAGCTATAATCCAGAACGTCGTGGGGAAAACAGACGTCGTGAACAGGCTAAGCGTAGAAAACGAAATAGAATTATTATGATAGTATCTGCGGTGGCACTTTTGGCTTTGCTTATATGGGCTATATCCGCTATATTTGGCAGCTGTGCTAACTCTGTCAATATCCCCGTTGCAAATAGCAGTGTGACTGGTTCCGCAGCCACTACTGCTCCAACCGCTCAGTTAGCAACTCAAGCGCCTACATTGCCCCCTACTGCTGCTGTGTCAGCTATAGCTGACAACGGTGAGGATGGCGTAATGACCGATTCGGGTGTGTATTTATGGGACAATAAAGCATTTGAAATGTTCTATGGTTCAGATGATATGGCAAAGTATTATGCATCTGCCATGACCTCATATAAAAACACATTAGGCAGCGGTATCACTGTATATGATATGATAGCTCCCAGCCATGTGGAGTTTGGTTTGCCTAATAGATTAAAGGACGAAATAGGTACTGTGTCACAGCGTGATATAACAACCACTGCCTACAATGCGTTAAAAGCGGATATAAAAAAGGTGGATATATATGATACGTTAGCAGCACACGCTAATGAGTATCTATATTTTAACACTGACCATCACTGGACAGGTTTGGGTGCGTATTATGCATATACAAAATTTGCGGAGGTGGCTGGTTTTACACCTACTGATATTAATACGTTAACATCACATACCATTAATGACTTTGTAGGCTCGCTTTACACGGCGACAGAGGAGGAGGTACTACAGCAAAATCCAGATATTGTTGTTTACTATGACATTCCAGGTGACTATACAACACAGATTATGAACGACGGCAGCGACGAGCTGGTAGAGGTTGGTGACCTAAATTATGGTGCAGCGGGTTCAGGTGGGAATTCATATGGTGTGTACCTATGGGGGGACAATCCTCTAACAGTTATAAAGCATACAACACCTGCTAACAACAGAAAAATTTTAGTAGTTAAAGAATCCTATGGCAATGCTTTTGTGCCGTTCCTTGTTAATAATTATGACGAAGTACATGCTATTGATTTTCGTTACTATTCAGGGAATATAAAGGATTACTGTACACAAAATGGTATAACAGAGGTGCTTTTCCTAAACGGTGTTATGTCAGCCAGCAACTCTTATCAGGTTGACAGCACCACCGCCCTGATACAAAATTAATAAGCTGTACAAAACAGGCATAACCACCATATAGTGGTTATGCCTGTTTTTGTCTGTTAGCTTTTCAAGCGTTGTATAAATTATGTAATAACGCAATACCTGTTTTTGTCCTAAATATTTTTTCCTTAGCAGACCTCACAGCCTCTATTGATAAATTGTCCTCATGGGCATTTACTAAAAAATCTGCTTCTATTAATATTCTGTAATCTATTCCATCAACCTTGCTATAGGTGTGGTGGTGTCCAACCAAATAGCTCACTCGGTTAACAACAGCTTCCTCTACACCTAGCTTTGTCAATAGCTCCTTAGATTGCATTGCACCAAAAAGCTCCTGATATTTTCCAGCTGTGCTGTGATACTTTTCTTCACTTATTTTTATGCCAATATCATGTACTACCGTAGCTGCATCCAGTATATATTTAGTATCTTCATCTAGGTTTTCACCGTCACCTATTGCCTTGCCAAAAGCATATACTTTTAAAAAGTGATTTATTCGCTTGGTATCGCCTGTATAATATTCTGTCATTTTCATTATTATATTGCCTATTGGTATCATAAAATACTCCTTTATTTTCGTCGTAGTACCCGTATCCAATAATCAGCGGTAAGAGTAAGCTGTGGCGTTTTTTCCAGTTCCTCACGATGCTCTTTTTTTATCCTCCAGTAATGAGGAGTCATCTTTAACAGGTTTACAAGGTCGGTGTTGTTTAGTGTAAAGGTAAAGGTGTGGTTGTCACAGCTAATTTCGGTAAAAGCATCACCTATTGAAGCTGGCTTCTTACTTTGGTGAAATACGTTATCATAGATAATTTGCTTTAATTCTATTAAATGATTACTGCCAGCGGTTACTTCTATAATGTGTCCGCCGGTTTTTAATATTCTGGCAAATTCATTTTCAGCTACAAGGGAAAACATAGCGGTGATTAGGTCAATGGTATTAGTTTCAATAGGTAAGCAGGTGGCTGTGGATACTACCCATGATATATCCTTGTCACGGGAACACGCCATCCTTACCCCTTCCTTTGAAATGTCAACACCGATGCAGTCGCAATTATCAATAGAGTGCTTTAATGCCTCTAGATAATATCCCTCCCCACAACCAATATCCGCTATTTTTCTACAAGGGGTTGATTGTAACAATATTTTGGCGGTTTTAATCACCTCTTGTGATATAGGTAAATATGTGTCAGTGTTTAAAAAGCTCCTGCGAGCCAACAGCATTTCCTTGGTGTCACCAGGGTTTAACGAGTGCTTGTTTTGTACAGGCAGCAGGTTAACGTAGCCCTGCTTAGCAATGTCATAGGTGTGGTTGGATAAACAGCTTAAATTTCTATCATATATATTTAATGTGTCACCACAAATAGGGCATATCATATCAATGCTTTTATTCATTTTATTCTCCTTATGCAACGGGTTTTATTATGGTAAAATATCAGGGGGAATGCAGGTGTATTTGACATAATTATATTCTCTTTCCCACCTGATAGCAAGCTAATAATTGCATAGCTTAGGTAAATGGTATAAAATGTATATAAATAATAATGGAGGTTTAAACTTGAAAAATATAATATTTAGGCAACTGACGTGCTGGTGTATAATAATTTTTACAGTGCTGTTTAGTGGTGGGTGTTCATTTATTCAAACAGAGATTAACACATATTCAGCTGATACACCAGATGTACCATTTAAAATGTATGTTATAGATGTGGGACAGGGGGACAGCATACTGCTGGAATGTGACAAAAAATATATGCTGGTGGATGCGGGTGACACCACCGAAGGCGAAAATGTTGTAAGCTTTTTACATAGTGTTGGTGTTACTGCGTTAGATTATGTAGTTATAACCCACCCACACGCAGATCACTACGGCGGAATGAAGGCGGTACTTAGTGATTTTACCCCTAATAAAATAGTAATGCCTGATGCGGTGCAAACCACAAGGACGTGGGAAACTCTGTTGGATTATATATCTGATAAAAATATTAATGTTACTCAGCCTAGGGTAGGGGACACATATACTCTGGGTAGCGGTATAATAACAGCTATAGCACCAAACAACAATAAATATGATAGCTTAAATAACTACTCGGTGGTTCTTAGAGCAGTATATGGTAACAACTCCTTTCTACTGACAGGGGACGCTGAGGCCGTTTCAGAAAAGGAAATACTAAAAAATGGGTATATATTATCATCAGATGTTTTAAAGGTTGGACACCATGGTAGCAACACCAGTACAACAAAAAAGTTTTTACAGGCAGTAAATCCGCAATTCGCCGTTATTAGTGTGGGTAAGGATAACGACTATGGTCACCCATCAGATAAAATAGTACAGCGGTTAAATGATGAACAGGTGGAGGTGTACCGTACGGATGAACAAGGCACCATAGTAGCGTCTAGCGATGGTGAAGATATAACCATGAGCACATTAAAATAATATGGGATATGTCTTGCTTTATAGTGGAGCTGTACTAAATATTTTAGGATTATCCACCTTATTGACAAAAACCAACTAATAAAACCGTCATAACGCAATTAGATAAACTGCGTTATGACGGTTTTGTAAATATAAAATTATTTAATTATAGGCTGTAGCCTAGCTCAAAAGCTTTTTTATTAAGCTCAACAAACTTAGGTGGCACAGTTTCGATTATTGTTTCTATCCATACTTCCTTTGGTATATCAAGCTGTTTTGCCATAACACCAATTAATACGACGTTTACCGCCTTTACAGAACCAGCTTCCTCAGCCAGCGACAACGCATCAGCTGTTACAACCTTAACATCCTTTGCTCTTAGCTCATCAATTATGCTGTTAGGGTAAACAGCCGCTCCGGTAATAACCGGCATTGGGTCAATAGCTTGTGTGTTTACCACTATTACACCGTCCTTTTTTAGGAAAGGAAGGAAACGTGCAGCCTCTAACTGTTCAAAGGATAGTATAAGGTCAGCCTCGCCCTCCTCTATAACAGGGGAGGATACACAGTCACCATAGCGTACATATGTTACAACAGAGCCACCACGTTGGCTCATGCCATGAACCTCTGAAACCTTTACGTCATAACCCTTGCTAACCATTGCGTTGCCTAGCAGGCGGCTGGCAAGCAATGTACCTTGTCCGCCTACACCAACAATTAAAACAGATTTTATGTTATTCATATTATATTATTCCTTTCGCCTATACTTTTATTACTCTGTGATAGCACCCTTTGCACACAGACTTGTACATACACCGCAGCCGACGCACTGTGTATGGTCAATAACAGCCTTTTTATCCTTTATGCTGATGGCAGGACAACCGATATTTAAGCACATTTTACAGCCTATACATTTGTCTGTGTTCACCTTTAAGGATGGTTTATGCTTTACATACTTTAATAACGCACAGGGACGACGAGAAATAATAACGCTAGGTTCATCTACAGCCAGCTCTTCCTTAATAACCGCCATCGTACCCTTTAAATCATATGGGTCACAAACAGTTACACGGTTAATTCCCACAGCCTTACACAGGGCTTCAAGGCTAACCTTTGATGCTGGGTCACCTTTAATATTATATCCTGTTGTAGGGTTTTGCTGATGACCTGTCATACCAGTAATGGAGTTATCTAAAATTATTACTACGGAATTAGTTGCGTTGTAGGCAATGTCAATAAGTCCAGTAATACCGCTGTGGATGAATGTGCTATCGCCTATAACAGCTACTGATGACTTTTCACTGTCTGCCTTACGGGCTTTATTAAAGCCGTGTAAAGCAGAAACAGAGCCACCCATACATACACAGGTGTCCATCATACCCAAAGGAGCAGATGCACCTAACGTATAACAGCCGATGTCACCACTTACATATACCTTTTGCTTTTTCAATGCATAGAATAAGCCTCTGTGAGGACAGCCACAGCACATAACCGGAGGACGCACTGGAATATCAATATCAAGCTTTTTACTGTCTACAGTTTTGTTTAGTACAAGCTGAGCCACAAGCTTTTGGGAGAACTCTCCGCACATTGGGAACAGCTCTTTGCCTATTACCTTTACACCTATTTGCTTGCAATGGTTTTCAATAACAGGGTCAAGCTCCTCTATAACATACACTGTATCACATTTTTCCGCAAAGTCCTTTATCAGGTTCACAGGCAAAGGATTAACCATACCTAATTTTAGATAATTTACAGTATCGCCCAGTGCTTCTTTAGCATATTGATAACAGATACCTGCACAGATAACACCAATTTTACTATTGTTCATTTGAGCTTGGTTAACGCCCGAGCTTTCTGCATATTCTGTTAGCTTCTTTGTGCGTTCCTCTACTACTATATGCTTTTTCTTTGCAAAGGCTGGCAGCATTACATTTTTAGAAGGATTTTTTTCATATGGCTTTAGCTCAAGCTCTGTTCTGTCCTCCAGCTCTACTAGGCTTCTGGAATGAGCAATTCTGGTTGTTAAACGAATAACAAGCATGGTATCAAATTGTTCGCTTAGCTCATAGGCTAGCTTTGTATATTCCTTACATTCCTTTGAGTCAGCTGGCTCTAGCATTGGCACCTTAGCACCTATGGCATAATGGCGAGAGTCCTGCTCGTTTTGTGATGAGTGCATACCAGGGTCATCTGCTACACCCAGCACCATACCGCCGTTGACACCTATGTAGCTCATGGTGAAAAATGGGTCGGCAGCAACGTTTAATCCAACGTGCTTCATAGCACAAAAAGCTCTGGCACCAGCGAAACAAGCACCAGCAGCAACCTCGGTGGCTACCTTTTCGTTTGGTGCCCACTCACAATCAATCTCATCATATTTTGCAGCATTTTCTGTAATTTCTGTACTTGGTGTACCGGGGTAGCTGGATACTACCTTTACACCTGCTTCGTACAGACCTCTGGCGACGGCTTCGTTACCTAGCATTAGCTTTTTCATCTTTTTCATATCCTTTCATAAGGGGTTCTAAGTTTATTTTATTATACTGGCTAACGTATAGTTTGGCAATGCTTAAAGGAGATTATTAGCTTTCGTTCCTTAAATCTAATACCCTCTTTGCCTTGCCTTGAAAACGCTCTAAGGATTTAGGTTCTACTAAAGTAACCTTTGTTTCCAAACCTAGAACGCTTTTTAGCTTGTCATGTATATCACGCTGCAGTGCCTCTAGTCCGCTAAAGTTAACTAACAGTGAACCGTCAATTAGCTCTACCTTAACCTCTAAGGAGTCCCTAAAGTTCTTTCGGCGGACAATCAGCTGGTAATGTGGACCTATATGTGGTGTACCAATAAGAACGCTTTCTATTTGGGATGGGAAGACGTTAACACCCTTGATAATAAGCATATCATCTGTTCTGCCCAAGGTTTTTGACATACGCACATGGGTTCTGCCACATTCGCAGGGTGAGTAGTCAAGCCTTGTAATATCCTTTGTACGGTAACGCAGCACAGGCATACCCTGACGTGATAAGGTTGTTACAACCAGCTCACCTACTGTACCCTCAGGCTGTACCTGACAGTCCTTGTTTATAATTTCTGGTAAAAAATGATCCTCTGCAAAGTGCATACCCTTACGTACGGGACAGTCACCAGATACGCCAGGACCGCCAAGCTCTGTCATACCATAGTTATCAGAAACTGTTATATTTAAATTTTTCTCTATTTCTTCTCTCATTTCAGGGGTACAAGGCTCTGAGCCTAATATTCCTAAGCGTAGCCTGTAATCAGACAAAGGAAAACCAGCATCCTTCACCGCCTCGCTTAAATATAAAGCATACGATGGTGTAGCAACCAAGCCTGTTACACCAAAATCACGAAACATCATAAGCTGTTTTTTTGTGTTGCCTGATGACGCAGGTATAACTGTAGCACCTAGCTTTTCCAAACCGTAATGTAATCCTAACGCACCAGTGAACAGTCCGTAGCCAAAGCTTATTTGAATAATATCATCAGCAGTAGCACCCCCCGCTGTGGCTACCCTGGCAACACAGTCAGACCAAATGTCCAAATCCTCTTTTGTGTACACGCCTACGGTGGGTTTACCTGTAGTTCCAGAGCTTGCGTGTACTCGTACAATATCCTTCATAGGACGTGCCATCATATTAAACGGGTAGTTTTCCCTAATGTCGTCCTTGGTTGTAAATGGTATGTATTGTAAATCGGATAAATCCTTTATTTTGCTGCCATCAAACACGTTAGCTTCAGTTAGCTTTTCGTGATAAAAAGGTACATTGTTGTAGCAGTAGCTTACCATTTTTTTTAGCTTTGTTAGCTGTAGTGCATTTAATTCACTACGTTTCATTGTTTCAATATTTTTTTGAAAATACAAAATTAACACTCCTCGGATTTATTGAATGTATATTCACCCAATATTAACGCCGTGCAGAAAAAATCTACACGGCTAATATTATATCATATTTTGCTTTTTAATGTTGTACAAAACATTTGTTGCATTATTAGCGAAAATGTCTAATTTTAAAGGATTCAAGCCTTTTCTTTTTTGTAGCAGTCAAATATTTTATCTATTTCTACCTGCTTTTTGTTCCTTGTAAATAGGCTGACAATAGGTACTAGCACTAAACCAGCCAGCATAGCTATGGCACCCCAGTTAATAGGTGATGCTAGGTTTAACGGCAGAGCAGCAGCGGCTTTTGTAAGCTCTGGGAAGAAACCAAGATTAAATATAAGCATAGATATAACAGTTATGCCTACACCGGTTATCAAGCTTACCCATACAGACGCTTTTGTGATCTTTTTTGAGAACAGACCATACATAAACGGAGCTAAGAAAGCACCAGCTAAAGCACCCCAAGAAATAGACATTAACGTTGTTATGTAGGTGTTTTTGTTTAGAGCAATGATAACTGACAATACGATAAATACAGCTATAAAAATTCTCATAATAAAAACCTGCTTTTTCTCTGTCATTTCTTTTTTTATAAAAGGCTTTATCATATCTATGGTTAAGGTAGAGCTGGAGGTTAAAACCAAGGAGGACAATGTTGACATAGAAGCAGACAGCACCAGCACGACAACCAAACCAAATAAAAGCTCAGGTATGGCACTGTTAAGCATATTAGGTACTATCATATCATATACTGGCTTTCCTGTTTCTGGGCTTGTAATAGACTCTGTAGTAGCAAACAGCCTGCCAAACCCGCCTAAGAAGTAAGAACCAGCAGAAATTATAACTGCAAACAATGTTGATATAACTGTACCACGTCTTATAGATTTAGTATCCTTAACGGCGTAAAACTTTTGTACCATTTGTGGTAAACCCCATGTGCCTAATGAGGTTAAAATAACAACCCCCAACAGGTTGATTGGGTCAGGTCCAAACAAGGAGTTGAAAACATTGGTGTTGCCGTTAACATCTGGTACAGCACCTAAGCCTAGTAAAGCGTTGGTTAAACCGCCTTTGTTTTCCACAGTACAAATAACCACAGCAGCTATGCCAAACAGCATAATAATGCCCTGAATAAAGTCGTTTATAGCAGTGGCCTTGTAGCCGCCCAGAATAACATATGCTGCGGTCAGTACTGCCATAGCTATAATGCACACAGAATAATCAATATGAAATGCCTGTTCAAATAAACGTGATAACCCGTTATATACTGATGCAGTATATGGAATTAAAAATACAAATACAATTAGTGCTGAGGCTATTTTCAGCCCCTTTGAAAAATAGCGTTTTTCAAAAAATTCTGGCATAGTAGAAACATTTAAATGCTTTGTCATTATGCGTGTCCTGTTACCTAAAATAATCCACGCCAGCATACTGCCTATTAAAGCATTACCTATACCTATCCATGTAGCGGATATGCCATAGTCCCAACCGAATTGTCCCGCATAGCCTATAAATACAACCGCTGAAAAGTAAGATGAACCATAGGCGAACGCTGTCATCCACGGCCCAATACTTCTGCCACCCAGAACAAAATCCGATACACTAGATGTTTTTTTTCTGCAATAAAACCCAATGCCTAGCATTAGCAAAACATAGGCTATTAGGGTAATCCACATAACTGTCATTGCTATTCCTCCTCAAATTGCTAAATTCTACTTTAATCATTTAAAGCTTTTGTCTGTTTAAGCTTTAAAACATTAAAATTATACGTTTTTATTTGCAATTGTGCAATAGCTATTTGTTTTTTGTTAGAGAGGTGTTTGTTTTTTGTGATTAATAACAGTTTTTCTGTTAAAATATTGTTAATAAAATGCAAGGATTTTTCCTTGTATATAAGTTATAATGTAGATAAATAGAGGCAGGTTGTTATCAGCTGCCAAAGCAGAAAAGTATTAAAGGAGAGAAAAAGATGATATTAAGCAAAACACGCAAGCTTCTTTCGTGGGGGTTGTCAGTAATCATGGTGGCCACAGTAGCGGCGTTGCCAGTACAGGCGGTTACAGATAATACTCAGGGGGTGGGGTATTACAATCAGGGGGAAAGCTATGCCACCTACAACGGCTCTGATTTAGGTGCTACATATTCAAAGGCTTCTACCACATTTAAGGTGTGGGCACCCAGTGCATCAAAGGTTGTGCTGAATTTATATAAAACAGGCTCTGACAGTGAGGCCGGTGCCGGCAAAATTTCATCTGTTGATATGTCCAAGGACAATTCAAACGGAGTGTGGTCATTAAAGGTTAACGGTGACCAAAATAAAATTTACTACACATACAGTATTACTGTAAACGGCACAACAAATGAAACACAGGACGTATATTCTACTGCTACAGGCGTAAACGGAACAAGGTCTATGGTTGTGGATTTAGATACTACCGATCCAAGTGGCTGGTCAAGTGACAGTCATATGTTAGTGGACAAGCAGACAGATGCCACTATTTGGGAGGTGCAGGTGCGTGACTTCTCCATTAGCTCCTCCTCTGGCGTCAGCGCTAACAACAAAGGCAAATACTTAGCATTTACTGAATCAGGAACAAAGGTTAACGGTTCAGATGATGTGTCAACCTGTGTTGATTATTTGGTAGAACAGGGTGTTAATTATGTTCATCTAAATCCTGTATATGATTTTGGTTCAATTGATGAAACTAATTTATCCACACCACAGTATAACTGGGGCTACGACCCTGTAAATTACAATGTCCCAGAGGGTTCGTTCTCTACCAATCCATACAATGGTGAAGTTAGAATAAAAGAGTTTAAGGAAATGGTACAGGCACTGCATAACAGGGGCATCGGCGTAGTAATGGATGTTGTTTATAACCACACCTATTCTACAAGCTCGGCTTTTGAAAAAACTGTGCCAGGCTATTACTACAGAATGAAAAGCTCATCTGCCTTTTATGATGGCAGCGGCTGTGGTAACGTAACGGCATCTGATAAGGCAATGTACAGAAAATATATGATAGATTCCGTTATGTACTGGGCCAATGAATACCATATAGATGGTTTTCGTTTTGACCTGATGGGCTGTCACGATATAACAACAATGAATCAGCTAAGAGCGTCACTGGATACCATTGATAAGAGGATATTAACCTATGGCGAGCCATGGATGGCTGATTGGAACCAAAACGGTATTGCTACATCTGACGCTTGTATATTAGATAATGCCTCAAAGGTTAATAACCGTGTAGCAATGTTTAGCGATAAAGTAAGAAATGCCTTAAAGGGCGGTACAGATGACAGCACACAGGGATATATTCAAGGCTCAACAACTGTTACCAACAATATAAAAGCTGGTATGATGGGTGGCAGCAGCACGACCTTTGGTAAATGGGCATTACAGCCATCCCAATGCGTTACATATGACTCGGCCCATGACAACCTGACACTGTGGGACAAAATTTTAAAATCTAATGGCAGCACAGACTATAACGGTACAAATTCTACTTTTTTGGCACAGAATAAGCTGTCAGCTGCGATAGTTCTTACATCTCAGGGTATTCCTTTTTACCTAGCAGGGGAGGAGTTTGCCAGAACAAAGAATGGTGACCACAACAGCTATAAATCCTCAGATTCTGTTAATCAGCTGGATTGGACAAGAGTTAGTAAGTACAAAAACCTAGTTGATTATTACAAAGGCTTAATGAAGATTAGAAGCTCCTACTCTCCTTTTAGAGCCGCTGATTCATCAGCAATTAACACCACATATTTTACAGAAAATGGCAGTGCAATAGGATATACTATTCAAAATACCACATCCAACGCTTCTAAAGAATGGGGTACAGTAGCTGTTTTAACAAACAACTCCAGCTCTGACAAATCAGTTGCCCTAAAATCCAGCGGTACGCTGCCTACAAGCTGGGTAGTAGTAGCTAACGGTGATAAATCAGGTGTTGAAAGTCTGGGAACAGTGTCGGGTACATCAGTAAATGTGCCAGCCAGAAGTGCAATGGTTTTGGTGGATTCCTCTACATTTGGCAGATTAGCTCCAGATGCGGACTATAAAACAATTACAGTGAAGCATATTGAAAAATCAACAGGTACTATTTTGAAAACCACCACCTCAAAGAGTAAGGCAGGCACAACCTATTCAACCAGTGCAGATACAGATTTATTGGCTGATTATCTGTTGGTGGGTACAGACGGTGTTACATCAGGTACAGTTTCAGAGGATACCACCGTTACATATTTTTATGAGAAGGATTCCACACCTAGCTATACATTAACTGTAAATTATGTGGATAACAGCGGTGCTGTAGTAGCTGCAACAAAAACAAGCAAAATAAAATCAGGAAAAAGCTATACGGCAACGGTGGACGATATAGATGGCTATGAGCTGGATACAGAAAAGCTGCCGGCTAATGCTGGAGGTATTTTAACAGCAGATACAACGGTTAACTTTGTTTATAAAGCAGTAACAGCACAAAACCTAACAGTGCATTATTATAATGCCAACAACTGGTCTAAGCCATGCTTGTACGCTTATGACGATTCTGGCAGCTCTACAGTTCTATTATCAGGCAAATGGCCAGGCACAGCCATGACAGCTGACACAGCGTCTGGTGCGGGCTGGTGGACATATCCAGCAATATCCACTAAATCTGGTAAGGTTATGTTTACAGATGGTGGCTCACAACAGGAACCCGGTGCCAGCCAACCAGGATATTCGGTAACTGGTGAAGTCTGGATAAAAAACTCAGCTACTTCATTTAGTTCCAGAGTTGTTGTAAGCTACATTAATCAGCAGGGTCAAAAGCTAGCAGATGATGTAACAGTAGATGGAAAAATGGTTACAGCTTCATCCACATATACTACACAGGGCATTAGTGGCTATGGTGAACCAGTGGCAGTAATAGGCAATGCCTCAGGCACGTGGTCAACAAATGTACAAAACATTATTTATGTATATAACGGTGGCGTTGAGCCTCCTACTGTACCACCTACAGAGCCTCCTACAGTTGTACCAGTCAGCTTTTATGTTTTAGGTGATGCTAACTTTGACGGTGATGTAACACTGAAGGACGCTATATCAATTCAGCGTCATATTGCAAAGATAAATATTCTTACTGATATTTATGCCGCCGCTGCTGATATTGACGGAAACTTGTCCGTTACCCTGCGTGACGCTGTTTATATTCAACAGCATAAGGCGGGTATAACTATAAAATATCCAGTAGGCAGTACACAAATTTATCGTGGTGAAGTGATACAATAAATTTTTCATTGTATTAAATCATAGAAATCATACTTCACCCAGATTTATGCCCAATGTCAAGGGGACAGGGCAAATATCTAAAATGAGATGCTGATAAACGACTGCACATAGTTTTGTGCGGTCGTTTTTCTATGTACGTCAATTATCCTTAAATTTCATAAATAGCTTGTTTTCGGAAATAAAATATTCCGTGGTCCTCTCTAAAGATAAGGCTTCTGTTCCTACTTCCAACGGTGCTTTGCAATACACGGGCGTTCTGCTGTGTAAAACCTAATATGGTTTAGGAAAAAATTCGTATCAGCAGAGTTTATTAAGAGCTTTTTACAACATGAATTAGTGACTATTCTATAAAACAGATGTATAATAGTAGCATCAAAATAATATGATTATTGAAAAATATAGGGAGCAAACATATGCCGTTATACAAAATAGCTGACCTAATAGTCAGCATGACACCACAATATGAAAAGATGTGCCAGCTTATGAATAAGTATGAAGTACAACTTATGGAAAAGGCAGATATTAATATAACACTATCAAAGCAGTTCTTTTATAATGCGTGTATGGAGCTGTCATATTTATCTTTAAGCGATATAGAAAATATATACTCTTTATCACAATTTTCCGCACAACTGGCAGGTTTTAACGGAATTGTTCTACATGGCTCAGCAATTGTTTATAATGGTAACGGATATATCTTTTCTGGGAACAGCGGTATTGGAAAATCAACCCATACACAGCTATGGCAGCGGTATTTTGGTGACGATGCTGTCACGGTGCTTAATGACGATAAGCCTGCTATACGGGTAATAAAGGGTAAGCCTTATGTTTATGGTACACCTTGGTGTGGAGATTCGTACGTTAATACAAATGATTCTGCACCATTAAGGGCCGTTGTGTTTTTGGATAAGGCGGATAATAATACAGTTCAGCTAATTACTAATACAGTAGATAAGGTGTATAAGCTTATTGAACAAAGTAAACGTAAATACGAGCAGCAGGATCTTAACAAAATTTTATCTGTAATTGACCAGCTGATTAATACCGTTGATTTTTATAATGCACAGTTAACCCCAGGGATAACGGCGGTAACAGCTGTGCATGATGTAATATGTAACACTAAACAACAGTAGAACGTCACGGGTTATATACCCTGCAAAGTCTCTTGCTATTTTAACCAAGGATTTTATTAATACTAATCTTAAAATAAATATGGATAACCCCCGCTAAGTATAGGCTGTAGCCAATATACCTTAGTGGGGGTTGCTTTAATATGAGTATAAAGGAATTATAGTTTAGTTCTATACAAATCCTTTAGCTTTAATCTTTTGCCATAATGCAATACAGAAGCGGAATATATTTTTATTGATAGGGCTGTTATTATTAGTATTGTTACAACTAAAGCACCAATAGAAATTAGCAAATCTGTAGTTGCCACATCACCGTTAAGTAGCTTAAATGGCATTATAAACGGTGAACTAAAGGGTATATACATTGCAAACCCTGTAGTAAATCCACCGTTAGGTGATATAGCTGAAAAGCATCCAAAGTAGAACGAAATCATAGCAATAAGCATAACGGGCATAATAGCGGAGTTTACGTCCTCAACCTTGCTAACCATAGCACCACATACGGCGTTCATAACAGCATACAGGGCGTATCCTAATATAAAGTATAGTATTACCAAAATAGCTGATTGGAAGGTGAACGCAGATAAGCTTAGTGGCATGCCCATTAGGGTAAAGCCTGACGGTATAAAGGCGGAGTAGCATAAAGCTCCAAAACTCAGTATTACAATAAATTGTAAAAGCCCTACTGCTCCCATAGCTAAGCATTTACCTATTAATATGCGTGAAGGCTTGGCAGATACAACTAGTGTTTCCATAACTCGTGAGGTTTTTTCCGTAGCTATAGACATAGAAACACCATAGCCATAGTAGTAAATAGCAAAGAACATCATTACAATTAAAAGCATACCTATGGCATAACCGCTAATATCCATATTACCTGCGGTTTCTGTAGTGCATGGCAGGGTGGTTTTGGTAAAAGCTATTGTTTCTTTGCTAACACCTTCATTTTCCAAAGTATCAGCAATGTATGCCTGACTTAAAATATCTGTAACCTTATCAGCATTAATTCCTGTCATAAAGTCCTTTGTTGTAACTGTAATATTAGGCGTTTTGCCATCCTTAGTAACTTCAATAATGGATATTGTTTCGTCATTCTTTGCCTGTGCCTTGTAGCTGTCTATATCCTTTTCAGAACCTATCAAAAAGGCGGTGTCCGTAAAGCTGCTTGTAAGGGTAGCCTCTGCACTGGGAATTAAGTGGTTGTCATCTATATAGTAACAGGTGTCTGTAACAACATTTACAGAAATAACATCCTTCACATCATCTTCAGTGGGGTTTAATATGTTAATGGCCTGTGGCACAGCACAGATAACAGCTATTAGAAATAATATTATGATAGTGGATATTATAAAAGCTTTTTTTCTAATAGCGTCCTTAAAGGTATAGGCGAAAACCGTAAAAATCTGCTTCATTGTACGTCACCAACCTTTTCTATAAATATTTCATGTAGTGACGGTTCTTTAATTTCGTATTTTAAAGGATATATATTATTGGCAATGAGCTTTACTAAAAATAATTGTGCCATTTCGTCACCTGTTATTTTATATTCACATTCATCCGCACGTTTTTCAATCAACTGTAAGCCACTGCTTTCAGCCAGCCCAGAAATATCCTCTACACAACGCATTACCAAATTAGTATGACCGTAGGAAGCCTTTATATCACGCAAATTACCCTGTAACAGTGTTTTTCCACCGTTTAATAAGATTAAGTTCTCACAGTAATCCTCAACAGTACTCATTTGGTGACTGCTCATAACGATGTATTTTTTTTCACAGACCAGTTCATCTATAAGGTTGTTTAAAATCTCTGTATTTACAGGGTCTAAACCGCTAAATGGCTCATCTAGGACTATTAGTTCAGGGTCATGGACCAAGGTAGCTATCAGCTGTATTTTTTGTTGATTGCCCTTTGACAGCTTTTCAGCGTACATATCCTTGTATTGGGTAACCCCAAGTCTGTCCATTAGGCACAGTGCAGATGATTTGGCATCTGACTTTGTCATACCACGCAGTGTACCAAAATATACCAGCTGTTCTAAAACCTTGCTTTTGGTGTAAATTCCACGTTCCTCTGGCATATAGCCAAAGGGCAGGGTTTCCCTTGTGATAGGCTTACCGTTCCATGTGGCGTTGCCGTGGTCGCTGCTCATAATACCTAATATCATACGAATAGTAGTTGTTTTACCAGCACCATTAGTGCCAATTAATCCCAAAACCCCTGGAGAATCCATCTGAAATGATAGATTGTCAACTACTATTTTATCTCCAAAGACCTTTGTTAAATCTGTAACCTTTAAACTCATTTATCCTTCTCCCTTTGTTAATAAGTTAAGCTGGTAGTTAAGTATTGCTGTAATAGCTGTGCAATAGTATCCATTGCACTGGTAGTTTGAAGAGTTACTGTGCCATCGTTTAAAGTAAACCTTGTTATGTCTATTGTAAAGTCCGTGTCCATTATATTCATGGAATATGAGGCTGGCACAACAATGGAATTGCCACTAACGCTTATGCTGTCGCTGATACTGGCAAAGGCATCTGTATCCTGTAGCTTGCTTAGAACCCAATCGGCTGGTATATCTAAGGTTCCAAGCCTAGCGGTTTCCATTGTAAGGGTAAAGGTTTTGTCATCATTTAGCTGTATTTGTGCTTTTGCCCAGACAATTAAATCAATATTTCTGTATTTTACACCTACATAAACGTCACAGGTGTTGTCGCTGCTGCAATAAATAGCCACATCATTTACGATAATATCTTGATTGGCAAGCTCGCTGTTGTTTTCATTGTTTATCTGAATCACGTTGGCAAGCATACCGTTTATCTGCTCATCTGTTACGTTTTGCTCGCTGCCGAAAATAATTGACATAAGCATAGGGTTTAAAATATCCATTGATGGGACAGCGCCCAGCTTATCCTTGTTATCGGTATTTGTTACCATACCATATATAACATATGTAATTGAACCTAAAATAATCAATAATACCAAAATTATTACAAGTATTATTATTGGGGCTTTGGACTTTTTTGCTTTTTCCATAGAGAACCTCCTCTCCTTTTGAGAACGTTTTAATAAAATTAGGTGTAATGCCAATCCTTAACACAGTACAAGAAAAACCTACACATAGGCTATGTGCTGTTATATTAGAACATGGTGAGCAGTTCATTATCATTGCTCATACAGCGTCGCTGTGCTTTTACCTAAGTAATAAGATAGCATAAAAATTCTGTTATTTTAACTCTACTATTGTTACACCGGCATCACCCTCACCAAAGGTACCTAAACGATAGGCTTTTACTGATTTATGTGATTTTAAGAATTTTTGTACCTCTGTTCTTAATACACCTGTACCCTTACCGTGGATAACTGTTATTTGTGTAATACCCGACAGAATAGCCGAGTCAATGGCACGATCCAGCTCCATAGTGGCTTCTAAGGCTGTTTGTCCACGTAAATCCACCTCGGTTACACCACGCATATTCAGCTTGCTTTTCACGTTTCTGGTAGTGCTGCGTTTAATTGGGTTTTGTACGGTGCCTTTCAGTAAGCGTAAATTTTTCACAGGAACTCTAGTTTTTATAATACCAGCCTGTACCAAAACATTACCGCCCTTTTCTTCCTCCAGTACAGTGGCCTTTTTGTCAATGTCAAAGATAAGCACGTTATCGCCAACCCTTAATTTTCGTGGCAGAGTGTAGTTGTCCTGATTTATTTGCTGTACAGGGTCAGCGCTGTTTTCCATGCTTCGTATGCCTGCTTTTAGCTTAGCTTTATCCTCAGCTGACATCTTATTTTTCTTTTTTGCAGCGTCCATTTCGTCCATTAGGGCGTAGGCCTGGCTACGGGCTTTAGCGGTGATACGCTGTGCCTCTTCGTGTGCTTTTTTCAGCTCCTGTGCAGAGAGAGCCTTAATTCTATCCAGCTCTGCCAAGGCGTCAGCTTTTGCTTTTTTAGCAGCGGTTGAAATGCTTTCGGCATTACGCAGCTGTTCCTCCAAGCCCTGACGTTGCTCCTCCAAGGTTTGAACAACGTCCTCAAAGCGTCTGTTTTCTGAGGATACCAAGGCTCTGGCTTTATCAACCAATGATGCTTCCATACCTAAATGCTCAGATATTGCAAAGGCGTTTGAACGTCCGGGAACACCAATCAAAAGCTTATATGTAGGCCGCAGAGTGGCTACGTCAAACTCACAGCAACCGTTTTCTACACGACTGCTTTGCAGGGCATATTCTTTTAGCTCTGCATAGTGTGTGGTAGAGGCTATTAAGCTGCCCTGTGAACGCAGCTGTTCTAATATAGCAATAGCCAACGCTGCACCCTCAACAGGATCAGTTCCGGCACCTAATTCATCAATCAGCACTAAGCTATTTTGGTCGGCACATTTTAGAATTTGTATTATGTTAGTCATATGTGAGGAAAAGGTTGACAGTGACTGCTCTATGCTTTGTTCGTCACCAATATCTACTAAAATCTGATGAAACACTGACAGCTGGCTGTTGTCGCCGGCAGGTATCATCATACCGCACATTGCCATTAAGGTCAGCAGTCCTAGGGTTTTTAAGGAAACGGTTTTACCGCCTGTGTTAGGTCCAGTGATAACTAAGCTGTCAAAATCTACCCCTAGACTAATAGATGTTGGGACGACTTTATTTTTATCTATTAAGGGGTGACGTGCCTTATGCAAATCTATATTTCCTTTATCGTTCATAATGGGCATACTGGCTTTCATATTGTATGCCAGACTGGCTTTGGCAAAGATGACGTTTAAATCAATAATTGTGTTGTAGCCATTAATTATTTCGTCACCAAGGGTTCCAGCCTGTATGGATAGGTCATATAATATTTTTTCTATCTCTGCCTGTTCCTTTGAAAGCAATACTTTTATTTCGTTGTTAGCGTCTACAGCTCCCATAGGTTCTATAAATACTGTAGCTCCGCTAGAGGAGGTGTCATGTACTAAGCCTGCTATTTCACTACGGCATTCAGACTTTACAGGCACTACAAATCTGCCATCACGAATAGTCACAATAGCATCCTGTAGATATTTCTGATATGTGGCGGAGCGTATCATTTTATCCAAAACCTCTCTGGCTTTAGCTGAGGTTTGTTTGATTTTTTTTCTTATAGACGCCAAGGCTGGTGAGGCGTTATCTGCCATCTCCTCCTCTGACAATATACAGCTGTTGATTTTTTCCTCTAAAAACTTATTTGGGATTAGGCAGTTGAAACGTGTATCCAGCGAGGTTTCTATACCTGCTGACTTTTGTCGCCATTGTTTTAAGGAGCGTATTACCCGCAACGCCTCGCTAATACGTAACAGCTCCAGCATTGTTAAACAACCGCCAGCCTCAGCACGTCTTAGGGAGTTTGTAACATTTTTTATACCGCCAAATGAAGGTGAGCCAAAACGACCAGACAGCATATGAGCGTCCTGTGTTTCCTTTAGTAATAAATTAACCTCATACAAACCGTAGGAGGGTGTAATGGTCAGAGCCTGTTCATATGCATCTGCACAGGTGGTTTCCTTTGCCAGCATATTTAAAACCTTATCTAGCTCCAACGCTTTGAAATTTCTATCCATTTATATTTCTCCATTTTTATGTTCTCATGGTTTTATAAAAATCCAGTGTTTGAAAAGAACGCTCCATATGAATAATTAGGTATTCTTCGCTGGCACGTTCTAATATGTTTAGTCCTTGGTCTGACAGGGTAAAGCTAAAAAGCTTGTTAAAATCTGCATAAATGCAATGACGCATTGCTGTAACCACACCCATACCAAGTGAGATGGAATATTCTGATATGTCACCTTTGCAAGCACCGCACAGCAAAATACCTGAACGTGGTAAAAAGTACATTTCCGCTGCTTCGTAGCATTTGCACTGGTTACAGCATACAAGGTCAGGCATATAACCGTAAAAGGACATCATACGCAGCTCTACGGCTGCCTTGATAACCTGTTGTGGCTGTGTGTTCCTGCACAGCAAATATAAGGCGTTTAGCATTAATCTTAGATAATCCTCAGCAGGCTGTTCCAGTGGGGCTAACACAGCCGCCAGCTCACAAAAATACTGAGCCAAAGACATTTTTACAATGTCTGTTCTAAGCTTTATAAACATTTCTTCAGATTGTGCTTCATCTATTATGTATGTATCCCGATTGATATATAATACCAATCGGGAATAGCATAATAATCTAGTAGCAGAGCCTTTTGTACTTTTTATGCTTCTGCCATTTTTTACGAAGGCTCTGATAATTCCATTGCTTCTTGTCAGCACAGTTACCAAACGGTCCTGTTCACCTATATTCTGTTCCTTGATAATCAGTCCGTCCGTGCTGATTCTCATTTTCATCCTCCTGTGTGCCTTCCAGTTTCTCTGCATTGCGAAGTGTAGTATATCGTAAATAATCCAGCACACTGCCAGTGGTTAAAAAGTTTGACCACGCATTCATCTCATCCATAGTGACACACCCTTATCTGAAAAAGTAGAACATAGCTACTACATCTATATGCAGTAAGAATGCTCCTGTTAACAGTATAACTCAATAAGAATGTGATATAGGGTGTAAATTGTAGAAAAATAAATAGTGATATTTTACCAATGAAAAATCAGCTGTCAAAATCACTTTTATCATAACCCATAGAACGCAGTAAACCTGCACGGTTACGCCAATCTTCCTTTACCTTTACCCATAACGTCAAATTGATTTTACAATCAAAAAAGTTTTCCATATCCTGTCGTGCAAATGTGCCTATTTTTTTTAGCATTGCACCCTTTTTGCCGATGATAATACCCTTGTGACTTTCTTTTTCACAATAGATGGTGGCATCTAGGTCTATAATGTTATTGTCGCTGCGTGTTTTCATACGTTCAACAACTACAGCTGTACCGTGGGGAATTTCCTTATCTAAAAGCCGAAGGATTTTTTCTCTTATCATTTCAGCCGCCAACACACGCTCGGGCTGGTCAGTTAGAGTGTCGTCCTCAAAAAAGTGTCCGCCCTCCTGTGCCAAGGCTTTTAGCTCCGCCTTAAGGTCGTCTATTCCATTGCCATTTTGTGCAGATACAGGCACTACAGCGTTGAAATCGAATTTACTGCTGTATGTCAAAATTTGTTTCATCAGCTCTGGTTTTTCTTTTAGTGTATCTGTTTTATTTATTGCTAATACAGCAGGTATATCCATGGCTTTAAAGCGTTCCATTAGATTTTCCTCTGTCTGTGTAATTTCTCTGCCTGCTTCTGTGACTAACAAACAAGCATCTACACCAGCTACAGACTCGCTTATAGAGCGTACCATGTATTTTCCTAGCTCTGTTCTAGGCTTGTGCATACCGGGCGTGTCTATGAACACCAGCTGTGTGTCACCCTCTGTCATTACTCCCATAATTCTGTTACGGGTGGTTTGAGGTTTGTTGGAAACGATAGCTATCTTTTGCCCTAGCATACAATTAAGCAATGATGATTTACCTACGTTTGGTCGTCCTACTATAGCAATAAATGCGGTTTTATCGTTTTTATTAAGTTCTGCCATTGTTTACCTCCGTGGAGCTTCTATTTTATTATTGAAAAAGTGGGTTCATGTTAAGCCCTTTAAAGGACCTTGGGTTTAAAAGGACAATGTCCTTGTGCTGTTTTGAAAAATTTTGTGCCGTAACATTTGTATAGGGTCTAAAATTAAAAAAATCACCTCATATTTGTAACAGTAGAATTATACCATATCTATAAATAAAATGACATAGCCATACTGTAAATATTAGGTGATTGATTACTGATTTTGTATTATGTTGAGGTTAAACAGGCGATTGCTGGTTTATTTCTTTGGTGTAAACCATTTACCACCAAAAATAATAAACAACACACTAAGCGCCAAAGAAAGTATTAGGGCGGCTAAAGCTGGGGGGTTAGCCCACAGATAGCTGAATATACCAATAATGGTATTAGGCTGCCAAAAAATAATTACACCTACTGCTACTGCACCTATAGCTGCTACTAACACAGCTCCAGCGGCTACATCCTTAGCCACCTTTATCATAGGGTGGTAGCTGGTAGTATATATATTACATACACGTTCAATAGCAGTATTGACCATTTCCAAAGCTATCACAGCAGAAATAGTCAATACTAAAATTCCTAGGCTTTGTGGGCTTAGAGAAAAAAAGCTTGCAAATATCAGTACATATGTAGCTACTACCAAATGTACACGCATATTTCTTTCATTTATTATAGTGTATAGAATTCCACGCAACGCATATTTAAAGCTTTTAAAGAACTTTATCATTCCTCGGGGGCAATATAGCTTGATGAAGCGGGTAAGCCTAACTGCTCCATAACAAGCTCCTCCTTTTCTCTCATTCTAACCCTTTCCATGTTATCCTCATGGTCATAGCCCAGCAGGTGCAGAACGCTGTGTGCGGTTAGGTAGCCCACCTCTCTTTGTAGGGAATGGTCAAAACGGTCAGCCTGTTCCTGCGCTTTTTCCATTGAAATTACAATATCACCAAGTATTTGGGCACCTGTTTCAGGGTCAATATCATAGCTTCCGTTTTCACCCATTACAAATGACAGAACATCAGTAACAGAGTCTTTTTCACGGTACTGCTTGTTTAATGTTTTAATTTCTTGGTTGTCAACAAAGGTTACGCTTATTTCAGCAGAACCCTTAAATTCCTCCAATTTTAATACAGCATTACAGCATCGGCGTACTAGCATCCTTAATCCTGTTGGTATCTTTACTTCCTTTTGCTTGTTTGTAATAATTACTCTAATTTTATCCATGCTTGTGTTTTGCCTCCTCACTATTTTTTTCGTACGCTCTAATAATATCTTGAACTAGCTTGTGACGGACAACGTCCTTCTCGGTAAAGGTAACTGTTGTTATATCGTCAATATTTTTAAGAACCCTGATACATTCCTTTAAACCTGATTTATTTCCATTTGGCAGGTCTATTTGGGTAACATCGCCATTTATTACCATTTTAGAGTTAAATCCTAATCTGGTAAGAAACATTTTCATCTGTTCACCGGTGGTGTTTTGTGCTTCATCCAAAATAATAAAGCTATCATCTAAGGTTCTGCCCCTCATATATGCTAACGGTGCCACCTCTATGTTGCCACGTTCAACATATTTTTGGTAGGTTTCTGCACCTAACATATCAAATAGGGCGTCATATAGCGGTCGCAGATAAGGGTCCACCTTGCTTTGTAAATCACCAGGCAAAAAGCCCAGCTTTTCACCTGCTTCCACAGCGGGGCGTGTTAAAATTATTCTGTTAACCTGTCTAGACCTAAAAGCTGTAACTGCCATTGCCACAGCAAGGTAGGTTTTACCTGTACCCGCAGGACCCACGCCAATAGTTACGGTGTTATCCTTTATGGCATTGCAATACCTTTTTTGACCTAAGGTTTTAGGCTTAAGGGGTTTACCCTTTGAGGTTATGCAGATACAGTCCCCAGCCAGCTGCTCAATTTTTTCTTCACTGCCATCGTCAACCAGTGACATACAGTAACGAACGTTTTGCTCGCTAAGTGTTTCACCACGACTTAGCAGATTTAGCAGGCTGTGAATAACCTTTGCAGCCTTGGATACCGCTTCTGGGTCACCAGAAATCTTTAGCTCGGAGCCCCTGCCTATAACGCTGACAGCGTATTGGTTTTCTATTAGCTTTATGTTTTCGTCAAAGCTGCCGAACAAAGCTACGGCATGTTCCATTCTGTCTATATTTACAATTTGTTCCAGAATAAAATCACCTTCATTTTAGCACTTTATATCATTGTTTATCCTTAGTTTATTGCAAAAAAACTGGATGAAATATACAATATAAATATACTATTTTTAAAATTACTATAATTATAACACAGGAAAATAGCAAAGTCACCAAAAAATTATAAATATTATGTGAAAACTATAAGATTTGTGAGAAACTCTAAATATAGTTTGACAGATTTGTATGATATTACAATAAGATTAAAGTTTTTTTAAAATTATTATTTATTGTGCTTATAAAAATGTAATTTATTGGAATTAACTACATATTATATTTGGTTAATTATAAAAAAACAATTTAACTGTCAATAAAAAAACTTGACATTACAGCTGGCTAACAGTATAATAAGTAGCAGTGTAAAGAAAATAACTTTACATAATATCCGTTAGGAGTGATAACCTTGGATAAAAAATTAATGGTTTCACTGCTGTTGGATTTTTATGGCTCTTTGCTGTCACAAAAGCAACGTGAAATTATGGATTTTTATTACAATGATGACCTATCCTTAAGCGAGGTAGCAGATAACATTGGTATAACCCGTCAGGGCGTCCATGACACTGTTAAGCGTACAGAAACAGCATTGTATGAAATGGAAGAAAAGTTAGGCTTGTACAAACGCTTTGAATTGGTTGAAAAGCAGTTGTCAGCTATTGAAAATTTATCTCAAAATATAGAAAAAACAAATGAAGCAAGCTATAAAGATGCAAGCATACATAATAATGTTAGTAAAATTATTGACATTATTCATAAGCTAAGATAATAAAATTCCTTGAAAGGGTGATTAGCTTTGGCATTTGAGGGTTTATCAGATAAATTGAGTGCAGCGTTTAAACGACTGCGTTCAAAAGGTAAGCTAAGCGAAAGTGACGTAAAAGAGGCTATGCGTGAGGTTCGTTTGGCTTTATTGGAAGCCGATGTAAACTATAAGGTAGCTAAGGACTTTACAAAAAAAGTTACTGACCGTGCAGTAGGCTCAGACGTTATGGAAAGTCTGACACCAGCACAAATGGTTATTAAAATAGTTAATGAAGAGCTAACGGAGCTAATGGGCGGCGAACAGGTTAACATAAATTGGGCGTCTAAGCCACCAACAGTAGTGATGCTGTGTGGTTTGCAGGGCTCAGGTAAGACAACACACGCCGGTAAGCTGTCGTTAATGTTGAAAAAACAAGGTCACAGACCGCTGGTGGCTGCCTGTGACGTTTACAGACCAGCAGCTATTGAACAGCTAAAGGTTGTGGGTGGTCAAGCGGGTGTAACGGTGTTTGAGCAGGGTAACATAAGCCCTGTTACAATCGCAGAAAATGCCATAAAACACGCTAAGGATTATGGTAATGATATAGTAATTTTAGATACAGCTGGTCGTCTGCATATTGACGAGGAGCTAATGGGAGAGCTGAAAACAATTAAGGAAGCTGTACAGCCACAGGAGATTTTATTAGTAGTAGACTCTATGACTGGACAGGATGCCGTAAATGTAGCTAAATCCTTTAACGATTTGTTGGATATTACAGGTGTTATCATAACAAAGCTGGACGGTGATACTAGAGGTGGTGCAGCATTATCGGTAAAGGCAGTAACAGGAAAGCCTATTAAATACGCTGGTGTTGGTGAAAAGCTACAGGATTTAGAAATATTTCACCCTGACAGAATGGCCAGCCGTATTCTTGGCATGGGTGATATGCTAACTCTTATTGAGGAGGCAGAGGATAAGCTAGACAAGAAAAAAGCCGAAGAAATGGCTAAAAAACTGGCTAAGAACAAATTTGATTTAAATGATTTGTTGGAGCAGTTTAACCAGATTAAAAAGATGGGACCACTAAAAAATGTTTTAGCCAAGCTGCCAGGCTTGGAGGGTAATAAGCTAGACGAGGTTGACATAGATGACAGAATAATGGATCGTAATGCGGCTATTATTTTGTCAATGACACAGGAAGAAAGAGAAAATCCTGAGCTTATGAACCCATCACGCAAAAAGAGAATTGCAGCAGGCAGCGGTATGAAGGTAGAGGATGTTAATCGCCTTATAAAGCAATTTGAGCAAATGCAAAAAATGATGAAAAAAATGAGTGGTAAGAGTGGCACAAAGAAAAAACGCAAAATGCGTAATTTGCCAGGACTTGGTGGACCACCAATGGGACCAATGGGTGGTATGTAAACCACCCCAAAATACAACATTCATCCAATACTAAATTAGTTTGGTGAATATATATTCAGAATATATTTCGGAGGTGAAATAAAATGGCAGTTAAAATCAGACTACGTCGTATGGGTGCTAAAAAAGCTCCATTCTATCGTATAGTTGTTGCAGATTCCAGATTCCCTAGAGATGGTAGATTTATCGAGGAAATTGGTTTTTACAACCCACTAGAAAATCCTTCTTTGGTTAAGGTTGATGCAGAAAAAGCTAAAAAATGGATTGCTAACGGTGCTCAGCCTACAGATACAGTAAAGGCTTTGTTCAAAAAGCATAACGTATTAGACTAATTGTATCAGGAGCAAAGGAGCAACTAACAATGCAAGAATTACTTGTAACTATTGCTCAGGGTCTTGTTGAAAGCCCTGAAAGTGTAAAGGTTGACGTTGATGAGCCTAATGAAGAGGGCATCATCGTATACCATATCCATGTTGCAGAAGACGATATGGGCAGAATTATAGGCAAACAAGGTCGTATAGCTAAGGCTATACGCACTATTGCCAGATCCTATGCGGTTAGAAACAACACAAAGATTATGGTAGAAATCGACTAATTTACAATAATTAATCCCTACTGATTTCAATATGAAGTCAGTAGGAATTTTTTTATTACCCCAGCTGTCAATATAGAGCCTAACCATACTAACCTACAATAATATTGTAAAAAGCTTATATCAGGTAGATGGCGAAGGCAGGCTAAAGCCTGCCCTAGGATAATGTCACAGGTTTAAGGCTGTCGGGTTTTAAAAAGACAGAGCTGTTATTAAATTTTTTACTAGATAAGGTCTTAATCAATAGTAGTGTCATTATTAGCTTTGATGATATGCTTATTTGGTAAAAATTTATTTAAAATTTTTAACTTAGATAATCGATAAATACCATAGCTTGCAAAGGGTATCATCATAATAAAGTAGGTTAAGATATATTGCGATTTGGCTTCAAATAACATATGATACATTAAACCACCAAGTATTACTAGCGGTAAAATTATGATTATCAAATTTTTGTTTTTGCTTTTTAGTAGGCAGAACATACACACAGTAAAGCCTAGAAAAATTATCTGCTGGTAGCAGTTAAAATAGTTGTCATAAATATTTTCACCAGTATCAGAATATATAAATGTTCCAAGCTCACCAATAGGCTTGTAATGGGTTTTAACCTCACTTATCCACACACTTTCAAAGGTTGGTTCGTTCCATTGGCTAACCAGCTTTTCATATATGAAATTGCCTGCAAAGGCGGGGCTTTTCACAAAATAGTCTAATCGCTGGGTAATACGTTTTTTGGCTGTGTCTTCCGCTTTCGTTATATCTAAACCGCTGTCCCTGTACATTTCCATGGCTTCACCGTTGTACCATCCTGGTGCTCTGTCAGAGGTGTTTAATCCCATGGACAGGTATAGCAGCTGTGATACGCCACCTGATAAATCGACACCAGAGCGTACCTCATAGGAGTATATTATAGCCTTACTGCCACCTATGCCAACAACACACACTAACAATAACGCAATCAAGCTATAGGTTTTTCGCTGCTTAATAGTGTGTAATATCAATATAAATGCAATAGCCAATAAAAAAATCATGTTATTATACTTTAATATGATGGATAAAGACAGAAAAATAGCTGAAGGTATTATAAATAACTTATTATCTTTTTCCATATACAGAGCAACAAAGACAACAGACCAAATTCCGGCACCTAAGCCAAGTAGGTTGCCATATGAAAATGTAGTGAAGAATATGGCTTGAAAGCAGCCGCCTAGTGCAAAGATGGTCATGACGGTAATAGCCTTGTTTTTAAACATCATATGTGTTAGCTTAACTAAGCCCGCAAAAGCGACGTTTAATCCTACGATGTTTAAAAGCTGTAAAACAAACCAGTTTTTCGTTCCAAAAATATTAAAGATAATTTCACATAAAAAAACATAACCCAGCTGAAATGGATAATATAAAAAGTAAGACCAATTATTATAGTATGCGTAGCTAGACTTAAAGGGGGTATAGTCCCCAAGAGCAATTGATTTAGCTGCATCAATAATAATACCAGAATCAGCCGAGGGTACAGAGGTTACAGACATAATCCACCACAAGGACATTACCGTAGTAAATATAAGCAGGACGGCAGTTGCAATTCTAATATTTATTTTTTTTAGTATGCTGGTATAGCGTCCCAGTGCAATGACAGCACATAAAAACAATGCGGTAATTACTATATTAGCGAAAAAATTGTCTTGTATGTAGTTAACCAATTCCTTTGATAAATCTATGTTTGATAAATGTGTTGTGGATAAGAAGCTAATACTGGTCAGCAGTGCAAAAACTATTAATAAGATAATAAAAATTATATTACCGCAGATATCAGAAATTTTTGTGGTAATAGATTTTTTATGGGGTGGTTTCAAGATACAATCAGCCATATGTGGTTTCCTCCAACTTCAATATTAAAACAATTATATCATAAAAACTTATAAAGATAAATAATGACACATAATAGCTTTAAAGGCTAAAAAATGACAAATGGGATAGGACATAACATAAATATATTTTAAGCAAAATTTAGAGAGCGAGGTATTGCAGTAATGAGGGATAAGAATAGATATTTAAAGTTAACAGAAAGTGCGGTTATGATAGCGTTGTCAACGGTGTTAAGCTTATTAACAATAGCAAACCTGCCCTTTGGAGGCAGTGTAACACCATTTAGTATGCTGCCATTAATAGTAATAGCCTACCGTTATGGAACTAAATGGGGACTGTTTACAGGTGTGATATATGGATTAGTGCAGATGATTTTAGGATTAAAAAATCTAAGCTATGCAACCTCATTTTTAGCGGTGGTTATAATAATCCTATTTGACTATCTGCTGGCATTTGGAGTAATGGGTATTGGCGGTGCTTTTAAGAAGAGAATTTCAAACCAAGGGTTGGCAATGGGCTTAGGTGCTTTAGCCGCGTGTGCTTTGCGTTTCGGCTGTCATTTTATTTCGGGCTGCACGGTATGGAGTATGTATGCAGAGGATATGCCGGTTTGGTTGTATTCATTGGTATATAATGCCTCCTATATGATACCCGAAGCTATAGTTACAGTTTTGGGTGCAGTGCTGGTATCATTATTTCTGGATTTTTCTACATCTAGGGTTTTACCCATGAAGCATAAGAAAAAAGAGCTATAATATGGTGGTAACCTAAAAAAGGTGGTGGTGTTCTGTGTGAACACCACCACCTTTTTTTCTAACACTAAAATAATAATTTGAAATAAAGCTTATGAAACAACTACCGTAAGCTTTTTGGAAATTTGGTCAAGCCCTTGTATATAATATATAACAGTGTATTGTCCCTGTTGTGATGTATCTACATCACAGCTGACGGATAAATCATGTGATACGTCATTGCCATCTATATCTGTTGCTGATTCTATATAGTCATATGGGTTAAAGGGTGAATTTAAAGGAATAATGACGCTAGACTGGGTAAGTGTTATGTTTACCTCGTCTGTTCTTGTTTTTCCATCTATAATTAAAGTACCAGAAACTGTTGATTTATCACCTAAAAAGTTTACCACAGAAAATTTTACGTTATATTCACCTGGTGAGGTTATATTATTTATATTTTCACTATAAATATTTTCAGAGATATCATTGCCATATCCATCGTCGGCTAAAATATCATCATTAGTGATTAAATCATCAATAAACGTGTTCAGCTGTTCCTCTCCAATTGTCCACCGAGGATCACAATTAAAGCTAATGGAAGGGGCAGAATAGTTTTCAAGCTCTAAATTTCTCTGAGCTGTTGCAAAACTATAGTCTTTTTGATTTATACTATAGTTAATAACCTTTTTAATGGATGATGGCGTTGATGTAATTGAATACGATACTAAATTAGTTACATCGTTTCCAGCATCATCCACAGCCTTTACATTCATCATAGGATTAAATGTGCTTGTTCCGTCGTATATTAACGGCTGGCTGTCAACAGTTATTACAACCGTATGGGCGTCAGCTTCACCAGTGTAGGTTGTATCAAGTACATCCCTTGACCATAATCCAGTCAAATCTAAAATTAAAAATATTATGATAATCAAAGATAAAGCTGTTATAGCGGTGATAATTATTTTAGACTTCCTTTGCATAAAAACACTACCTTAAATACTATTTGTTAGTATTTGAATTTTTAGTATCATTGTCCTTTTGTATGTCTGTATTTTCCTGTTCGTCCTTATCTATGTCCTTATAATTGAAATCTAAATAGGGTGCGGTAGCTCTATAGCTGTTGTATATCTCGTAACCGTAGTTACCATACCCATAGGTTTTATATCCGTAGCGGTTGTTTTCTACTGCACCCAAAATGCTGGAAGCTCTGTTATATATACAGCCCAGCATATATATTCTGCTGGTGTCAAAGCTTTCTAATGCATCCTGTATTTGTTTTACTTTTTCATAATCGTGTCTAACCACAAAAGCAAAAGAATCAATTTCATCCTGTAGTGCTATAGCGTCAGATACTAAACCAACAGGGGGTGCGTCAATGATAATATAATCAAAGGCGTTATTTAACGTTTTTAATAATTCTTTCATAGCATCGCTGCTAATAAGCTCAGAAGCGTTTTCTGCATACTCAGAACCTAACAAGGCATATAAATTGGTCTTTGGTACTTTAATAATGGCCTCGGATAGGTTAGCCTTACCCGACAGGATATCACCAATTGTTTTACAGTCGTTTTTAATTTCTAATTGTTTTCTGACTGATGGGTTACGTAAATCACAATCAATAATGATTGTCCTAAAGTGTTTCATAGCTAACGAGTAAGCTATGTTACAGGCAATAGTTGTTTTACCCTCACCGGATGCGGTACTGGTTATCATAATAGATTTAAAACCCTTGTCTTTACATTTCCGTGTCATTGTGTTTCTAATGGAAATAATAGATTCTACAAAGCGATTATCAATGTGAGAATCTGTAATAGAAATAACCGATTTTTTGTTCTTGGTGGATTTTTTGAATTTTACTTTTGAAATAACTCCAAGCTTTTTGCAGTTTAAGATAGTTGAAATTTCACCAGGATGATACATAGTGGCATTGAACATCTGCATTAAAAAGATAATAATAATAGCTATCACAACACCTATTAAACCACCAATTAAGGCACTTTTTTGATATGTTTGACCATTAATTGGAATGGACGAGGCTGTTGGTGGTGAGATGATAGTTAGGTCAGTATCACCGATAACGTATTTGCTAACCTCTGGATAATTATTAATAACAGATTTTAAAACCTTATATGCCATCTCATAGTCAGAGGAGGTAACAGTTATGGTAAACAGGTTTGTACCCTCTAGGGCTGTTGCTTTTACCGAACCTGGCATATATCCTAAGCCGAGGTCCTTAGCAACAATTTTTTTTAGAGTGCCACTGGTTAAAATGTATGGAAAGGTTTTAGCTAGAGAAGATGCTGTTGTGTTATTATAGGAGGTTGTGTCTTTTGCTAAATTAGTTGAAACTGTTAAGGTGGCTGTGGCTGAATATTGTGGTGTATATGACAGATAAGCCTTGCCGCCAAGGATAACCATACCGACACAGGCCAGTACTATTATTAACCAGCCCATTTTCTTCATTGATACCAGTATTTTAAGGAAAATATTATATAGAGAGCCGTCATTTTTTGTGTTCTCATCTAGTGCTGTTTCATTAGTTGCCATATTTTACTCCTTGATAATTACCGATTTTTAAAAGTAATAACATTAATGTTATTTGCGTTTTCCGTAGCCGTAGCCATAGTCATAGTTATATCCATACCCGTAGCCATAGTGGTGAGAGCTGGCCTTTGTGCCAAAAATATTTTTGTTGTCATTAAACACACAGCCTATTGTTTTTGTTGATAGCTGTGAAATAATGTCCAAGGAGTCATTAATAGCTATTGTTTTGGCTAAATCCTGCCTAACAACCAGCACGGTAGCGTCTGCGTGATTAATAACCTCCTCAGCATCTGCCACCAGGGCTAATGGTGGCGTATCAATAATAACATAGTCAAATTGCTCTTTAGCTGTATTAATCAAGTATTCCATAGATTCAGATGAAATTAATGCTGATGCATTGCGTTGGGGCTTGTTATCAGCAATGAAACTTAGGTTTAGAGTATCATTACGAATTATAACATTGCTAAACCTAATATTACCGTTTAAATATTCTGACAAAGAATGATCTTTATCTATATCTAATTCAAAAAATTTGTAAATAGCTGGTTTCCTAACATCAACATCAATCAGCAGAACAGAGTAATCCTTTTTTGCTAACGCCAATGCTAGGTTAGCTGCAACAGTTGATTTACCTTCATTTTCCAATGTGCTTGTTACTACAAAGGTTTTGTAACCGTGATGTTTGTTTTGAGATTCAATTTTTGTTCGAAGCTTTTTAAATGCTTCTATAAAAGTAAAGCTTTGTGTTGGATTATTAATGCTAAGTGCCATTTTGCTGTTTTTAACATTTTTACCATGGTGCTTTTTCTTTTCGCTTGGTATGGAAACTAAAAGCTTGGTTGTCAGCTTTTTGTTAACGTCCGCTTCGCACTTTATTGTGTCTTTAATAAATGAAAAGGCAGCAATGGCCAATAAAGAAAGAATTATACCGCCGGCAAAGCCAAGCAATGTCCATTTTTGAAGGCTGGCAGAGTTTGATGGCAATGTGGGGATTACTGGTTTTTCTAAGACATCTAAAACTGCATTTGGTATAATTTCATCGGTGAAAACAGGATATGTCTTTAACAAGGAGTGCATAACCTGATAACATAATTTCGGAGATGCTGCGGACACAGATAAGGTAATCATATTTGTTTCAGGGACTTGGCTTGCTGTTATTGTACCTGGTAAGGTCTTGTAACCCATATCCTCTGCTACTAGGGATTTTAATTGGCTGCTGTCTACCAACGTTTTAAACACCTCGGTTAGAGAGGTGGTTGTTTGTAAGCTGCTGTATGTGCTTTGACTTTGACCCTGATCGCTTACCAAAAATGTTGCTGATGTTTGATAAACCGGTGCATATTTTTCGTTTGCAAATACAAAGCATGCCATTGCCGCTAGGCATCCGATAATAAGTATTACATACCATCTTTTTCTTAAATCTTTTAAAATAGTATTTATGTCAATGCTTACGGAGGTTTCGTTGCCTTGTTGTGAAATTTGTTCAGCCATATATGTTCCCCTTAATGTATTATTTTATTACTTCTATTTGGGTAGAAAGAGTTGTGACATCACCACAAGAATTAGTAACGCTAAGCTTAATAGGATATACTTCACTTAATGTGTCGGTATCAATGCTTTCTAATCTTATTTTCTTGGTGATATCGCCGTCTATTACATCAGTTGCCTTAAAGCAGGATAATATTTCTGTTACCTTTTTGTTCTTGATTTTTAATTCCTTAATTGGTTCTATTTTTGGAGCCTGATAGTCAGTATAAACTATATCCCTTGTTTTTTTTGCGACGTTTCCGTCAGAATCAAAAGCAACATAAGTGGCTATTCTGGTGCTTGGTTCAACAAAAGCAGATAATGATTCAATTATAATTGAACCTGTTACGTCACCATCCTGAGCGTCCGTTGCCGTTATATTCTTTAGCAGATCTTCATCGGATGCTTTAATGCTAAATTCGTTGCTGATGTCCTTGGATAATTCAATGGTGGGTGGTGTTGTTATCGCTTTGTTGTGGAGGTTGTAGTAGTAAAATCCAAACGCAATAAATGCTGCTATTGTCAATACCCACAGGATAAAACCAATGGGATGACGCTTTTTTATAAAAGTGAAAAAGCTCATTATAATCTCCTTTGTTTTAGAAAAATGGTATTGGTTTTGGGATAATTACATCTTCGTTTGTGATAATTCGTTTTGGGTTAACGTTAAAAAGAAGATTGGCGTAATCTGGATGAAAGCAGTCTGATACAATACCATATGCTTTAGATAAATTTGGTTTTCTGCTGCTGGTATTGTGGCAATCACTGGCTACAAAATGCACCAATTTGTGTTCTAGCAATCGCATTGCAGTGGATTTTTCAGAACCTCCCAAATTACCAATAATACTACCGCTGTTTATTTGTGCTAAAGCTCCAGAGCTGACCCAGTCAAACAGCATTTGCGGAAACTCAATAACATATGGGTAACGTTCGGGATGGGCAATTACTGGAACATAGCCTAATCTGCTAATTTGTTTTAACATATAAGTAATCCACAAGGGATCAGCCGTAGGTGAAAAGGAAAACTCTACTAAAAAGTATTTACTGAAATTTAGGGAAATAGATCTTTTTCTTGAAATTTGGTGTAAAAGATTGTCTGTGGCATAATTTTCCTGTCCTAAATAAAGATTTATAGGGATATCCCTAGCTTTATCCTTTAGCTGCTGAAAGGACGACGATAAAGCTTTACCGTAAAAATTTGGAAACATCACTGAACAATGTGGGGTTAGAATAATATCGGTTACTCCGTTGCTTTGTGCCATTTCTAGCATATATATGGATTGTTCTAGGGATGTTGAGCCGTCATCTAGGTCAGGAAGAATGTGAGAATGTATGTCAATCACTGCACAACCTCCATATAATCATATGAAGTTAATTATAGCATAATTCTAGGAAAATTAAAAGTTGCTATTATTAGGAAATATGCTCTTTTT